>OMGY01001401.1_pt1 | contig 22164 bp, 17 predicted proteins | sample 1674461 | NCBI WGS metagenome assembly OMGY01 (sample SAMN05578579, study PRJEB25193) | human gut metagenome | biome: Human Microbiome; feature: human-associated habitat; material: feces | host: Homo sapiens | place: USA:Birmingham
CATCCAGGTGGTTCGCCGGTCGATCAGTCTGACAATCGCCTTGTCGGGAGAAGCGTATTCCTCTCCGGCAAAATGAACGTAGATCGGATAAGCTTCCTTCTCGCGCAGGTAGCAGCTCATCACGTTCTTATAGTATCGGTCGCCGGTCATACCCAGCAGATCCTCCCCCCGTTCACACCGGATGTGGGCATCTGCCCCTTCGTATTCGCGGTAATAGTAAATCATGCCCATCGCCATACACCTCCCCGGGTCTGTATTTATCATACCACAATCGGGACGGTTTTGCAATAGGAAACCGGATTTTTTCTTTTCGCCGCACAGGCAACCGGCAGAGTTACCGTAAAGATCAGCCGGTGTTTGGCATATTCGCAGGTCAGCGTGCCGTTCATCGCCTCGATAGTCCTTTCCAAGTTAATTGGTAATATAGATTGACAAGTGGGATGGATTTATGATATAATAAGTTATCAACAAATCGGGATTTACAGAGGAGTATATGGACTGGTTAAATATATTCGGACTGATAATGATTGCAGTCATTATGATACCCAATATTATTTTTGCTGGTTCGGGTGGTGGTCTGACGAAGTATTTGCCATATACCTTATTGTGGATACAATATTAGTAGTGTTATATTGTGCAATTTGGATAATTTGCTTTAAGAAGAGCAGCATATTCAGAGCACTGGCGCTATCTGTTATTCCTTCAGTTTTGTTCTTGTTTAGTGGAATTATGAGTCGATCAATTCTGTTGCTTATCGCAGCAATATTGTTTGCACCAAGCCATATTCTGCTTTCGTATAAGAACGCAAAATGATATTGGTTAAATTCCTGTTTGTCTAACTGAATAATCTACATAGCCAAACGCTCCTCAGCCGAGCGTTTGGCTTATTTTTATGGAAAGGAAGGATGAACGCTACTGAACCCCGAAAGCTCGCTGCTGGACTATGTACTGGAGAAGCACTATTCCGGAAAGCACGGCCCCGGCGCCTACTACGGTCAGCGCTGACCGTGAATGCAAAAGGCAGGTACTACATCTATTTGGATGTGTGTGCCTGCCTTTTATGCAGCCACAATGTGAGGCGGGATCTCGGCTGCCACATAACCGGCTACATTGTAAAAATCGATCAGCTGCCCGCTCCGCTCCGCGATCTTCCAACGCCCGCCCCACACAAAAAACACCGCCAAATGCACTGCCCGGCATTTGGCTTTTTTTGGCGTGGCATGAGCGGTCGCTTTCTCCAAAAACAAGCCGAAAGCCCGCAACCTTTCTGTTTTTCCGAAAATGCTTTCTATTTTTACCTTGTACCGGAAGAATTTTTGGGGTATAATAAAAGAGGAAATCATATACGCCGATGATCCCGACCGTTTCAATTGTCTGAAGCCGTCCGAAATCAGGTTGCAAGTCAAAACAGAAAAGGAGTTTCTCATGGAACCGTCAGCAAACAAGCTGTTGCTCAAGCCGCTGTCCTCGCTCGAAAAATGCTTTCTGGACGAGAACATTCTGTTCAAGCCCGCCACCGACCGCTTTACGGTATTCCGCGGTCAGCCGCTCACATTTCAGGTCGCAGTCAGCACCGCAGATGTCGGAAAGAAAGAAAAATACCGTCTGTCGGTCTCTGCCGCGGGTCCGCTTGCCGGCTCTGTCTCCTTCCGCGTTGCGGTCAGTGTTCCGGTTCACTACCCCACCTGCCCACTGGAAAATCCAGCACCCTATCTGCGCACGACGCCGGGTCTGTATCCCGACCTGCTCCGCCCGCTGCACTATAACGGGCAGCTGACCGTTCCCGTCGGGCAGACACAGGTGCTTTTTGTCCGTGCCGACCTACCGGATACCCTGGAAGCCGGCGAATATCCCCTGACCGTTTCGGTCGGTGAGGATTCGGTCACCGTTACCGTGCGGGTCCTGTCGCACACGCTCCCGCCGCAGAAGCTGATTCACACCGAGTGGTTCTACAGCGACTGCCTTGCCGATTTCTATCACACGGAGCCGTTTTCCCCGGAGCACTGGCGCATTCTGGAACGCTTTATCCGGACAGCGGTAAAAAACGGCATCAACATGATCCTCACCCCCATCTTTACACCGGAGCTGGACACCTACATCGGGGGCGAGCGCACCACCACACAGTTGGTGCGGATCCGCGTTACCGCCCCCGGACAGTACGCCTTTGACTTCTCCCTGCTGGACCGCTGGATTGACCTCTGCCTGTCCTGCGGTGTGGAATACTTTGAAATGGCACATCTGTTCTCGCAGTGGGGTGCCGCTGCAGCCCCCAAGGTGGTGGCTGAGGTTGAGGGTGAAGTCCGCCGCATCTTCGGCTGGGAGACTGACGCGCTGGGCGCGGATTACGAATGCTTCCTGTCACAATTTTTGCCGGCACTTGTTGCCTTCCTGCAGAAGAAGGGCGTGGATCAAAAAACCTTCTTCCACATCTCGGACGAACCGCACGGAAAGCACCTCGAGCATTATCTCGCATGCAAGAACCTGGTAGCCGGATACATCGGCGACCTGCCGCTGATCGATGCCATGTCGGATTATGCTTTCTATGAAAGCGGCGTGATGCAAAAGCCGATTCCCGTGATTTACCATGCCGATCCGTTCCTGGCACACAATGTGCCGGGGCTGTGGGTCTATTACAACGGCAGCACAACAGGAACCTACCATATCACCGGGCGGATGATCGCGCAGCGCCTGTGCGACACCCGCGCACTCGGCTTCCAGCTCTGGCAGAACCGCATTGAAGGTTTCCTGCACTGGGGCTTCAATTTCTGGAATTCACAGGATTCCTATCACCATCTCGATCCGTTCCTGAATACCGATGCAGACTATTTTATGCCGTCCGGAGACGCGTTTCTGGTCTACCCCGGTGACGACGGGGACTGCTGGGAGTCGCTGCGCCTGAACGCCATGCGGGAAGCGATGGAGGATCTGCGGATGCTGTCGCTCTGCGAATCCCTCCGCGGCAGAGACTTTACCGAGGCTCTGCTGCGCGAGACTGCCGGCGAGCCGGTCACCTTCCGCACGCTCCCACGAGAGGATTTTTACGGAATCCTGCGTGAAAAGATCGCAGCGGCAATCGAGGAATAAGGTCAATGGAGCACTGACACGCCGCCCCGGCTGCGCAGTGCCGCCGAAAGGAGCAGATTATGGTCGTCCCCTATACACATGAATCCGTCCGGCTGACCGGGCGCTGGGCAAAACTGCCGGGCAGTGCCGTAACCACTGCGCCGGGCGCATACATCGAATGCTCGTTTGCGGGGGATATGGCGGTCCTGCGGTTTGACACCACGCGCAACCTGCCGGTTGTGCCGCACCTATGGATTTCCGTTGACGGCGGCTGCCGCACCGAGGTGATGCTGGACCGTTATCTCCGCATCCGGACCGCTCACACCGCGCTGCACACCGCGCAGATCATTTTCAAGAGCGCATCCGAGGAAAGCGCCAGATGGCGGGAACCGCTGACGGGAGCGGTACGGTTTCTCGGGGTTCAGGCCGACACGCCGGTCGCCCTGAAGCCGGATACACGACCGATCATGGAAATCATCGGCGACTCCATTACCGAAGGCGTGTCGATTGACACCGATTATCGCGAGGGAATGCTACCGCCGCTGGAATGCAACGCTCTCACGCTGGCATTTCAGAACGATGCGGCGGCAACCTGGGCATTCCGCACTGCCGAGGCGCTGAACTGCCGTCCCGTAATCATGGGCTACGGTTCTGTCGGAGTCACGCGCGGTGGGCAAGGGAGAGTCCCTGCTGCCCCGGCAGCCTATCCTTACTGCTACGACGGGGAGCCGCTGGACATTCCGCAGGCGGACCTGATCGTCATCAACCACGGGGCAAACGACTACGCCGCAACGCCGGAGCGCTACGCCGCAGCGTATACGGAGCTGCTGGATGCAGTGCGGGCACGGAGTCCCCTTGCAACGGTTTTTGCCGTTTCCGCATTCCGGGGGACCCACCGCGAAGCCCTTGCGGAGCTGATTCCGGAATACAACCGCACAAGAGGCTGCCGGGTGCACTTTGTCGACACTGCCGGCTGGATTCCTCCGGAGCCGCTCCACCCGCACCGCAACGGGCACAAAACCGTTGCCGACCGTCTGGCGCCCATCATCCGGGAAGTGATCCGGAAAGGCAGGTAAAGCGAAATGGTGATACCGTATTCCCATGCATCCGTCCGGCTGACCGGGCGCTGGAAACAAGAGCCTGACCGTGCCGTGACAACCGCACCGGGTTCGTATCTGGAGTTTGCGTTTTCGGGTGACATGGCAGTCATCCGGTTTGATACCGCAATCAACCAGACTCCGCACCTGCACCTCTGGGTTCAGCTGGACGGCGGCGACCGGATTGAAACGCCGGTGGACAGTTATCTGCGCGTGTGCGCGGAAACACCGGGCGTGCACATCTGCCGGGTCATCTTCAAAGGTTCAATCGAGCAGACCGGCAGATGGTATGCCCCGCTGACGGGCGCGCTGCAGTTTCTCGGCATTCAGACCGAACAGCCGGCGCCTCTTATGCCGGATCCCCGCCCCGTGCTGGAATTCATCGGAGATTCGATCACCGAGGGCGTGCTGATTGACACCGACTACTGCGAGCAGACCCGTGATGCATTTGAACTGGATCAGCTCAACCGCCCCTACCAGGACGATTGCTGCGCGACCTGGGCATGGCTGACCGCCGAGGCGCTGAACTGCCGCCCGGTATTCATGGGCTACGGCGCGGTCGGCATCACGCGGAAGGGCTGCGGCTGGGTTCCGCCGGCACCGGATTCCTACCCGTTCTTCTTTGACGGAGCACCGCTGGAGGGGCTGCCGCAGGCAGACATCGCGGTCATCAACCACGGTGCAAACGACAGCGGCAAGGCACCGGAGCTTTACCGGCAGGGCTACATCCGCCTGCTGGATGCGGTACGCAGGAGAAGTCCGCGAGCCGAAATTTTTGCCGTTTCCGCTTTTTGCGGCACACATCAGGATACGCTGAAGGACTTGGTGGCAGACTACAACGCGGCAAACCGCACCGAGGTGCATTTCATCAACGCGTCCGGGTGGATTCCGCCCGAACCGCTCCACCCGCATCGGGAAGGGCACAAAACCGTTGCGGAGCATCTGACACCGCTGATGCAAGCCGCTCTGAAACAATCCCTGCATAACGGAAAAGAACAGGACTCCGACTGAGTCCTGTTCTTTTCGGTTGGCATCAACCGGGCTTTTCCTCACCGTGCAGCTTGCGGTACTGCGAGGGAGAAACTCCGTATCTCGATTTGAACTGCCGGAAGAAATAGTTTGCATCGGAAAACCCGCAGAAATCCGAAATTTCATTGATGTTCATCCTGGAATGCACCAGCAGATATTCGGAGCGCGACAGCCGTTTATCACGCAGATATTCGGCAATCGAGGTGCCGAACTCGCGGCGGAAATGATGGTTCAGCGTAACCGTGCTGCAATGCAGGCGCAGACAGAGGTCGGTCATGGTAATTTTACTTCCGTAATTCGCGCCGATATATTCCTTTGCAAGCTGTGCCAGCGTTTTGGACTGCCGGAACAGCAGACGCTGCTCCTCGATATACTTGCCATAGACATACAGCGTGCACAGGCTTGCTTCCCATTGTGCCTTTGAAATGCGGGTGAAGCGGGAAAGGCAGTCCGCCAGATACTCCCGCTTTTTCTTCAGCTCCGGGAAACGGTCGAACAGGTTCTGCAAAATCCGTTCCTCCACGCCTTCTTCATCGGGAATCGCCTTCCCGATCATCACATATCCGGCGGCATTTCCATCAAAGGAAATCGGCATCACCGCTTCCAGAAGCCCGAACGGGCAGGTATAGCAGTGCAGCCCGGTTTTCTCCGCCGTCTGGTAGGCATCGATGTCCGAATTGATGCAGATGGACAGTGCTTTCTCGCAGGAATGAATCATCTGGCAAAAGCGGTTTTCCGGGATCGGACCACCCCCGCCGGAATTGGTACTGCGATACTTGCTGTTGTAGCTGGAAACGGTCAGGTTGGTCACATTGCGCAAATGATCCAACAGTTCTTCCAATGTATCATAAGCCATGGAACCGCCCCCCTTTTTAATAATCAATTGATCCGGCTGATTTCCGGGAGGCAGACGGTCTGCCTCCCCGATTTCATTATACCATAAAAGCCGGCGAAATACAAGGAATAAATCAAGAACAAAAATGGAACAGACAATCGCAGCAAAGACAACATCTGTGCGATTGCCTGTCCCGTTATGGTATCAGTTATCCGGCAAACGGAACGGAGTCACCGTCCCCGTCCCCTTCGTTGTAGCGAATCTGCTTTTCTACTGATTCAGTCAGAACATCCTCTGTGATGCAGAAAATAGTCATATAGGGCTTCAGATACAGTTGCTTCATGGTAAAACTCCTTTCGTTGCCTCCTGTCAGTTGGCAGGAGACTTGATGGTGATGGTCGTCGGCGTTTCCGATTCAAAGATCTGCGTGCCGTCCGCTCCAAGTACATATGCACGGACAGAGAATGTGATTTCCCCGATGGAAGTCGGGATATTCTCAACCGACATGGCGATCAGATACCTGCCGCCCAAGCCCTGCGCCCGGAGTGTGGCACCCATGCCCGAAATACCGGTGTATGCATTCTTGCAAACGGTTTCCTCCGGCGTGTAGCTATGCTTGACCAGAACGCCCTCTGCGTTTGTGTACTCATAGGAGATCTCAAACCCGGCGCCGTTGTATTCGAGTGAATCCAGCGTTGCGACGAAGCGTGTGCAATAAGTGTTCGTTTCGGTGTTCACATCGGAGGTCTGGAAGCCAACGGTCTTGACGGTATCGTTGTACACCGGGCTGTCGTATGTCACCTTCCAGATCTTATCGGCGTTGACATCCACAGCCCCGGTTGCTTCCCCTGCTCCGCGGTCGGCAATGTAGAGCGTGCCGTTGACATAGCGCATATGCGTGTAGTAGTTCATCACTTCCGCATTGTACTTGATGCGGGCAGAGTTCTTCGTAAACGACCAGAGCCCGTTATAAGGAGATTTTCCGGTATCTCTGTCCTTCACAATGTTTCTGTCCCATGCCATGCCTTCCTTGACACCTGCGCCGGCATTGATCGGCGTAATGACAAAGCGGTCAACCACGGCAATCGCGCCCTGCGACTTGCTGTTGTCGGTGTTGCTTCCCCAGAGTGCCGTGTATTCCGTTCCGTTCTTGGTCAGTCTTGCAGCCATCGGGCCGTCGTTACTGGTCACATAAACCGTTCCGTCCGTGTCCACATCGATGGCGTACAGCTCGGTCAGTCCGTTGTCGCTTCTGCCGCTGAGCACGCGGGGATTTGCAAAGCCCTGAATGCCGAAGGTCTTATCCACCGTCAGCGTATTGTCACCGATGGTGTAACGGTAGATCCGGTCGTTTCTGGTGTTATCCGCGCCCTCAAGTCCGTCAGACATCAGGACATAGAGATATTCGATTCCGTTCAGTACGCGGTAGCGGATATCGCGGACGAGCAAACCGGTGTTGTTGGAGGCATTGAAGGTCATCCCCTCGGTCATAACGCCCTCTGCGGTGTAATCCAGACGCGTGATCTGAATGCCCTCCGAGGTGCTGTCCCAACCCACATACACATGGTTCTTACCGTCTGCATCTGCTGCGCGCGGGACTGCATAGGCACCGCCTGCATCCTGATGCCGGAAGGAGCCGAGCGATTCGCCGGTCCCCAGCGAAATCATTTCCAGCGCACGGTTTTCAGCCTCCCCGCCTGAAAAACCGAGGAACGCAAACTGCTCATCCGGGCTGACCGCAAAGCCTTCCAGCTGACCGGTTGCCGTCTTCAGAGTCTGACCGGGGTTTGTGAGAATGTTGGATTTGCTCTGTGCCCAGATCGTTTTCAGATCGGAGGCACGGCCTGCCTGGTTGGTAAAGATCCGGGAAGCCATCGCCGCAGAATACTTTTTGCCGGACTTGGCGGCAATGTTCATCACGATAATCTGATCCGCGCCGGCGCTGTAGTAATCGTCGGTGGCGTTGCCGTTGCTGACATTCGTGTAGTAGAGGTTGCCGCCCACATAGCACATCGCATAGCAGACATTCTTTTCATAGGGCTCCAGCCAGCAGAGCTGCTCCCAGTAGGTCTGCTTGGTGTACTGCGTCAGGTCCTGCGCGTTGAACACGTTCATGTTTCCCTTCGCCCACTGGCTGCCGCCGTACTTGTTGTTCATAACGCCAAGATAGGCATCATCCACCAGTGCAATCGGGCCGTTCGGCGTCCAGGTGTTGTTACCGTCATACAGCTTACCGAGGCCGGAAGCGCCGTCCGCACTCAGGACCACGGCATTCGTCCGGTTGTTTCCGCAGCCGATGAAGACTGCGCCGTCACTGCGGACATCCACGCCGTAAAGCTCGGCAACGGAGCTGTCGCCTTCGGTATTCAGCCCGGAAGCCACCTTCACGACTGCGTATCCGCCGCCCTTGGTGCCGGCTTCGTTGATGCCGAATGCGGTATCCAGTTTCAGTTCGCGGGTGTCTTTGTTCACGGTTACGATGTAGCGGTAAACACGGTCATAGTTGGCTTTGCTCTCCGAAGCGGCTTCGGTTGTGTCCTTGCCGTCAGAGGTCAGCACATAGAGGTATCTGACCCCGCCGATCGCGAGGCATTTCAGGCCGCGGCAGAGCAGCTGGGTTCCGTCCTCCGGCTGTGCCAACACCTGCGTGATCAGCGTCTGGGTCATCTCGCCGGTTTCCGTGTCGGGCAGCAGGAAGGCTACCTGCACGCCCTCGGAGGTGCCGTCCAGACCGACAATCACCTGCTTTTTGCCGTCCATCGTCAGGGCACGCGGATTTGCATATTCGCCCTTTGCATTCCGGTACTGCCAGTAGCCGAGCGAATCGCTGGTGTACATATCGATCATTTCAATCGCACGCTGATTTTCGCTTCCGCCCACAAAGCCTGCGTAAGCATAGCGCTGCGAGCTGGCTTCCACCGTCAGCCCCATCAGCTGCCCCTGTGCAACCCGCAGGGCGCCCTTGCGTCCGGTCAGAATCTTGCCGTTGCTCTGCGACCATGCCAGCCGGTTGGCGGTTCTGTGAATGACCCCGTCCGGCTTCACCGGCAGACCTGCGGTGTCGCCGTCATTATAGACGACGGCACTCGCCGCCGTAACGGCAATACCGGAAAAGGTTGAGAGCAGAAAGACCAATACAAAAATGCAGGAAAGGATACGTTTGAGTTTTTTCATCGCGAGATCTCCTTTTTCTAATATTATACCGGATGCCTCAGCATCGGGTATCAAACCGAATGAGCCTGTCTGTCACGATTTCTTTTTACCGTCGTATCGGAAGGACCAATCCTTCACGGTGCCGAGGTCCACACCTTCATAAACATTTCCCCAGTCATAATCCGGGCTGTCGTAATAAAGCGGATAGGACTGCCCGATGGTCACCTTGCCGTCCTTGACCACCAGACTGCTTGTTTTGTCGGAATAGAAGCAGTTTTCGGGAGACGCATACTCCTGCACCTTCAGGAGTGTGTGCTTTGCATCCACGCCGAGCGTCCGGTTTGCGCCGCCCTCGCTCTGCGGAAAGATTGCATACGGAGCCTTGGCAAGGTCATAGATGGCATCCACCCAGTTCCAGCCGTGGTGCGCTACCTGCACGATGTCCACCTTGAGATAGTCTGCCGGCATCTGCCCGATCAGGGCTTCCATGCCAACCTCGTTCAGGTCGCCCAGAATCAGCTGGGTAACGCCGCCCATGGTCAGCTTGAGAACCGTGCTTGCGTCGTTCGGATCGGTGATCCGGCTGACGCCGTTGCGGCGGACATTGTCCTCATGCGTGTAAAGCACCTCGATGTTGAGATCTGCCAGCTGCAGATTCATGCCGGTGTGCAGCTTGAGCATCCGGCATTCCGGCCAGGCTGATACCAGCGAACTGTACAGCGACTGAATCCCGGTATTCTGATCCAGCTGCGCGTTCACATAGTTGGCTGCCACGCGCTCCAGCGAAAAATCATTCCGGTATTTGGCAGAAGTCATCACCTTTGCAAGTCCCGCCCAATGGTCACCGTGCGTGTGGGTAAAGAACCAGCAGGCAATGCGGACCTTCTCCCCTTCGGGCGTTCCGGTCACTTCCCTTGCAAATTTGACAAAGCCCTCCTGCGCAGCGGTGTCAAACTGTGCCGCCATGCCGCCGTCGATCACGAACAGGCTGTTGTCTGCCATTTTGATCACACCCAGCTGGCCGCAGTTGCTGTAGTCCAACCCGGTCGGTCCGTGGTAAATCGCATAGGCATAATAAACCGAGGTGTCCTCTGCCTTCGGCGTATAGCTGTAGGAGAACCTGTCGGGGTCCACCGTGCTGTTCCGGTCCCAGATCACGCGGACCTCACTTCCGGAGCCGGTATAGTAGACATACAGCCGGGTGGTTGCCTTCCGCCATGCGGTATAGCGGTTGTCGCCGATCGTGTTTTCAAAGGTTTTGGAATAACCCGCTTCCGCCAGTTTTCCGCCGTAGGCTTCGAATTCGGCAGCGGAGGTGTTGTAGACGATCTGCATTTTGGAATTGTACACCGCATCCTCGGAGTAATCCGTCAGCCCGTAGCCGCTGTCATACACATTGAGGGAAAGCTCGCCGCCCGCATAATCCGGAATGCCCGGAAGCAGCCAGCCGTGCCGGCCCTCCGGCACTTCCACCGTTTGTGAAAGATCGCCGGAAAGGGTCAGATTTCCGCCCGCCAGATCGTTCTGACGGGTATGAAACAGCTCGCCGACAGCCAGCTCCAGCATCGCATCGTCCGACGCCTGAATCACCAGCCGCCGTCTGGACACCCGCCAGAGGTATCCCCGCTTCGGAATCTCCCCATCGGTCACCGCGCGGGATTCGGCACGGTTGGTTCTCCCCAGCAGAATCTCATAGGTGTCGGTTGGAACATTCTTGTTGAAGTTTCCGCCGTCTCCCACCACCGGCATCGCAACACCGGCATCGGAAAACCACTCCGAAAGTCGGTTCGCGGCTCTTAGGACCGCCTGACTGCCGCTCCGCGGCGTTACAATGCTGAAATTGGTCTTTCCGTTCTTTACAAGGAGGAGGGAGCCGTCGCCCGGATCCTGCTCATCGGTATCCTGCCCGAGAGAGGACCCCGAATCCGACACGGACTGGGTACGATCCCCGGTGCTGTCCTTCCCGTTTTCGGTTCCGCCCTTGCAGGAGGCAAGCAGCACCGCCGCCAGCAGGAGCAGAACGAACCAAATCTGATTTCTGTTTCTTTGCATCATTCTCATCATAGGATAATCACAGGTTTCTTGCAAAAACTTATTCCGGCTTGTAGTGGCTGTCGTAGAATTTCATCAGCTTATCAATTGCGTCCGTTGCCAAGCCCTCGTTGGCTCTCACTGTGGACACGAAATCGCCCGGTCTCTTTTCCAGAACCAGCTTCGGAATTTCGGAGGTCACATTCCCTGCCAGCTTGCCGAAGTTGTGGATGGTTGCAAGGTCGAAAATGCGATCCTCAAAAATCATATCCATCATAGCCCAAGTCTGCGGGTCGCGGGATGCCTGATACTTCAGAACATTGTCATAGAAGACCGGAATCAGCGTTTCCTCGCCGCGGCAGGAAAGCGCCTGCAGAATCATCATCGACATCCGGGTATTCTCGGCGTTTCTCGGAACGCAGAGCGTCGGACAGTTGTAGGTGGTAACCGGGTTGTAGTAACGCGTCTGCTCCTTGGTGTATTTCGGCATGGGAACCACGCCGTAGTCATGCTCGTAGCCGCGGAAATAGACGGGCAGATTCAGAACACCGGAGATGTAGAACAGCATCTGCTGCTGTTGAAAGAGTTTCCGGCCGCCGCTCCAGCCGGCAGTGTGTGCATCCGCCATGTAGGTCAGGGTGGAATCCGCAACCAGATCGTATACCGCGTTGAACACGCCGTCAAAATCAAGCACCCGGTCTACCAGGCTGTAGACGATTTTGTCATCCTGATAGTAAGCATAAGGCATGCCGCTTGCCTGGATCAGGAAGTCCAGATTTGCCAGCTCGCCGCCGATGCCGTAGATGTCCTTGCCGCCGATTTCCATCACTCCGTCTTCGTTGGCATCCAGGTTGACTCTTTTGGCAAGCTCGAGGACCTTTGCAAATGTCCATTCGCCGTCTTCAACCAGCTTGTAAATATCCACATCCAGATTGTGCGCCAGAACCATATCCTTGTTGAAAATGGTTGCCCATGTTGCCATTTTATCAACATAGGTCGCATCCGAAAGCACGCCGTAAAGCTGATCGTAAATGGTCAGGTTCTCAATAAAGCGCTGATCCCACCAGCTGTCGGACAGGTCCAGGACATCCGACTTTGTCAGGTCCTGGAAGCAGCCGGTACTCAGATCTCTACCCCACTGACCGAGCGTGACATCGTAGAGATCATAGTCGCTGGTATCCGCCAAGTCCATCGCCGTTACAATGTTGACGGGTCCGTCATACATATTGACATTGATGATGATTCCGTACCGAAGCTCCACTGCGCTGTTGCGGGCAAAAACCGCCGCGGACAGATCGGTTTTCGTATCTGTTGCATACAGGTCGTCACTGCCCCACGGAGTGTGCTTTCTGCCGAGAATGTTGTATTCCTCGCCGTTGAATTTTTCCTTCGGCAGGTCTTTCCAGCTTTTCTTTGGTTCTTCGGTTTCAGAACCGTTCGTATCGGTGTGGTTTTCTTCATCGGTGTCGGAGGTTCCCGGGGTGTTGGGGGATTCTTTCTTGCATCCGGCAAAAACGGTCAAAGCCATGATGACAATCAGGAACAGACAGAGTAAGCGTTTCATAAATCACATCTCCTTTGTTTTTTTGTTTTTATCCTTGGATTGAACCGTCAGCGAAAGTACGCGATATACGGCTCAATCGGATCATCCGTAGCGTAGCGCCCATCCTCCAGCCCCACGCTGTGGTTGCACATCCGGAACTCAAATCGGTCCGGAAAGCACTCAATCGCCAGCCCCTGGGAAATCCGCGGGGTTGCCGTGCGCGGATGTGACTGATATGTCGGCTCATCGGTTCCGGGATCGCCCGGCACCACATCGTGCAGATACGCGAGATCGCAGCGTTGCGTTCCCATCAGATGTGCCGTAAACAGGTGCGACTGATCTGTCCAATCGCGGCTGGACTTCTGCGTACTGCCGAAATCCGGCAGAGCATCGGGAGAATCGAACATCCGAAAAACCTGCTGTGCGGTAAACCGATTTCTGACAATTCCGTGCGTGTCCCCGAACAGGTGGAAGATGTTGCGGTGTCCCCGGTATGCGTCCAGCAGCAGAGCACGGTTCTCACGATCCACGCTGTCCGGCGGCATATGCGTCAGAACAATCGTCGGCTTGTGCCCGTCCGGGTCGGTTTCCCGCAACCGCTGCTTCAACCAGCGGAGCGCGTCCGGCGAATAGCGGCGGATGCTGTCTTTCCACATTGCCTGATGGGAATAGATATCGTCCGGGTGGAAATTGATGCAGTAAATGTCGATTCCCCCAACCGCATATCGGAAACCGAGCAGATATGCGCCTGCCTGTCTGCCAACCTTCTCGGAATATCCCACGCAGACATCTGCATCCGGCAGTGTGCCCATATCTTCCCGCATCGGTCCCGTGAAGTAGTAGTCGGAAGAATTATACGGAACATCGTTATACCCTTCCTTCACGCCCTCGCCACAGGCAAAATCGTGATTTCCGGCGATGTAGATGACTTTTCCGTCCTTCGTTCCGCGTTTCAGTTCTCGCGAGAGCTTTTCCTTAATGTCCAGAAAATTCCGTTGGGGCAGCCAGCCGGATTCCCGATACGAAACATAATCGCTGACGGTATCCCCACCGACCAGCGTCACATCCGCCGCCCCGAATCGCCGCAGGTTCAGGTCTACGCCCATCGCAACCGTTTTGCGCAGCGTGGTCGGATAGTCCAGCATCGAAAGCATATTGTGAATGTCTGAGTAACAGGTAATCAGCATAATGTTCCTTCATTAAGCAATCCGTATCCGGATTACATGGATTTGGTTCTTCCTTTTATTCAATTTTAACACTTTTCACGGAAAATAACCATATAAAATCCGAAAGAAAATTCGCACAAATCGCAAGGTTTGACAGAATCCACATGAAGTGAATTTCATGCTCTCCAAAATTGCCGGTGCTCCTTTGTTGATTTTGACGGAGAGGCACAAAAAGCCCTCCCGGTAAAAAAAAGACCCCGCAATCATGCGGGATCTCTTTGGGATTGAAGATGAATTCAGTCCGCCACCGGGGGCTGCGGCTGAAGAAGCGTGTGGTAGTAGTAAACCGGCATGGCGCTCCAGCCGTGGCAGAGACTGCCGGCACCGTGAAAATCAGCCTCTCCCAACTCGGTTTCCCAGAAGGAGGTCGCGCCGGCATCCAGCATAGGCTGATAGGTTTTGCGGATATCCTCCAGAACAACCTCACGGTAGCCCTCCCGGTCAACCTTCAGCAGGGCATCGTACAAAAAGCAGGTCATGCTCAGAGAAACCGGGGTCATGCCGTTCTCCCCCGCCAACTGCGCGGCAACGCTTTCGGCAAGCGCCCCTTCCGCCGCGCCGCACAGAACCGCAAGCGCGTTTGCCAGTTCGCTGTAGCCATAGGTATCGGAACGGTTGCGGAAACGGTTCTGCTCCGGAACATAGAAAACCTCAAAAATCCGACGGTTGAGCGCCTGAACACGCGCACGGAGATCCTTGCGGATCTGAAGGAGGTCGTAAATCCGCTGCATCCGATCCAGCGCCAGGGACAACAAACCGTTCAGCACGGCATCGAAATGCACGGGGGCTTGTTTCCCGTCCAACTCCTCCCGCCATTCGTAGAAGTTCCAGTAGCTCCCCTCCGGAAAGGCGGGAACCAGACCGTCCTCCATGCGGCAGAGAAACGCCTGCAGAATCGCCTCTGCCCGCGGCAGAACTTCACGCGCGAGGGTCAGGTCGCCGGACTGCACGGAATACTCGTAAAGTGCCAGGATATAATGCAGAGAGAAGGACGGAATCGCGTCGCCGAGATTTTCAGGCGTGCAGATGGAAAGCAGACCGTCCTCTCGCCGGTCCTGTCCCATCAGCCACAGGCAGGCGCGCGGAAATGCGAATTCCCGAAAAGCGTAATAACCGCAAAGCATCTGATTCCGGCTGTCCATGGCGTACATCGCCTGCTCTCTCCACGGGCAGTCCTCGTAGTGGTCGTGCATACAAAGCTCCAGCGTGCGCACCGCAACGGCATAGATCCGGTCGGTCAATTCATCGCCGAAGGAAACCGCAACCGGTTCCAGCGGATACGGGCACGGGAGCAGGGACAAAAATCCGATTTCCAGATCCGATTCCGAAACCAGTTCCAGATAGCGCGCCCCGAGCCGCCGGAAATGGTTGGCATACTCCGTCTCCCCGGCACCGACGGATACCCCCGCGCTGAAATCCCGATCGCCAATGCGGGATCGCACCCAACCGTCCGCAATATGCTCGCCCCACGCGATGTGCAGGACCTGCGGAGCCGCAGAACGCACCGAAAGCGTCAGATATCCGACCTCCTCATGCCCGAGGTCAAACAGCCAACGGTTGCCCTCGCGGCGAATCAGCTGACCGGGAATGCGGGGCAGGACAGACAGCTTTCGGATCGGTCGTTCCGTTTCCGGTGCCGGAAGATCGAGCGCCCGGCTTGCCGAAAATCCGTTCAGCTCGCCATTCTTCCAACCGTCCTCGAGGTCTGCCCGATAGAAAAAGCTGAGTCCTAACTGAAAAGTGATGTTCTTCCGTGCGTGGCTGAGGTAGGCACGGCTGAGGCGGGATTGCGTTTCCGCGCCGGACACCGCAACCGGCTTTCCGGCAACCGAAACCGCATACCACAAGCCTGCGGGTCCCGGATAATACGAAAAATTCCCAATCCCGTAATGCCAGACCACAACCGCCATGTGATTGACTCCCCGGTGCAGATACGGGGTGATGTCGAGGCGATCATAGACCTTGCAGTAGGGAAAATCCTTGTACTGATCGGAATTCACGAACTGACCGTTCAGAAACAGGGTGTAATCGGAGTCGGCGGAAATCCGCAGCTCCGTCTCGCCCCCTTCCCAATCAAACGATGTGCAGAACTCCCCGTAGCTGTCCGCAGTCGCATCCTCCTGAAGCCAAACCCATACTGGTTCCAAAGCTTTATCCTCCGATATGCCGTTTTTTTAATTGTAGCATGATCGAATCCAAATTTCAAGTGTGCAATCCGCCAAAAAAAGAACCGAAATTCTGTAGCAGTTGCACAATAATTCAAAAATTTTTGATTTTGGAGAAGGTCGGATATTAAAAATCAAAGAAAGGACCGACATCAATCGGTTCTTACGAATTGATAATCGAAGGCTTCATCGGGGGATGCAAAAATCACAAAAAAGGCGCGAGTGCCGCAGCAAAGCCGCTTACCTCGGCTGCCCGTTTCATACACTGTCCATTGGCATCTGCCGAGGATCCGAAACAAGCCATGCCGCCGCAAAGCGAAATTCAGTTAAAGCCTTCCCTTTTCCCCGTCTCACCTTAATCGATGCTGTTTCTTTCAAAGCGAAAAAGGCGGCGCTCCGCGCAACATGGTGTTGCGCGGAGCGCCGCCTTTCCTGTTTTCTCATCAGTAAAAGGTCGCAACCTCCTGAATCGGAGGGACTGCAAAATCGGAAGCCGAAACATAAAGAACGGGACCGGCAGTCCGATAAAATTTGTTTTTCTCCACGCGGATCTGACCCGTCAGCATCGCCCAGTCGCGCGTTTTGAGCGTTGTCGGACCGTCGAATACGCACACCAGCGGATGGAACGCAATGTCCGCTTCACAGCAGGTCATCACATGCCGTCCCGCAAGCGTCATGTTCGCGGGCATCTTCGGGTCGCGCGCAATCAGCCCTTTGAACTTCACAACCTTGCCGTTGTACTTGTCCATCTCCTCGGAAAGGTCACGGTACCATGTTGAGTGTCTGATTTTGATGTAGGCACGAAGAAAACCGCACTTTGGCAAGTCCAAGTGCCGAAAAGCGGAGATTTCGAGAGATTTCTCCTGCCCCAATCCGTCAAAGTGGATTGGGGCTATTTTCTGACTCTGAAGTTTTTCGATATTTTGTAGATGCATTTCTGCGCTTTGCGCATCTTTTCGGGTCTGTAGACAGATTCGAACCGGCGAAATGCATTTTCCAACCATTTGGCGATTTTAATTGGGTAGTAATTTGCTAATTCGACAAATGATATCTTCATTTCAAACGGAAAAGATGCTATAATTTAATCACAAAAGTAAGGGAGGATAACGATTATGAGTATCGGAAAAAATCTTGCAAAATATAGAAAAGCAAAAAGATTAACGCAAGAGGAATTAGGTGAAAAACTTGGAGTAACCAATCAAGCGGTTTCGAAATGGGAATCGGAAGCTTCGATGCCCGACGTGATGCTTCTTCCCGAAATTGCAACTGCTTTGAATATTACATTGGATGATCTGTACGGCATAGCAAAAGAACCCGAAAAGATATCTTGCTCAGCCGATGATTTTCCGGCTTTCTGTCATCAAAAACTCATTGAATTATTTTACTATAATACAAAAATGCGATTCACGCATATTGGTTCATCGGACAAAGAACAATTGGAATTCCAAATCAAAAAGTTAATGGAAGGTTGCAGAATCGGTTGCCTGTCCAATAAGGAAGGTGCAATCGTAACAACGGAAGATTTTTCGTTCATTGATAACACCTTTAAAGCCGTCAATAGTGAAAATGTCATTAAAAGCCAAGCTGATGATTATACGCTTATGTATTTGACTGATAAGAACTTCCGAAAAGTTTTTTATTATCAGTACAAGACAGCTTTTGAAAAATCAAAGGCGAATAATACAGAATTCACTTTTGATGAGATTATGACCGGTTGCAATCTTACAAAGGATGAAACCGCAGCAGCTTTAAGACTACTAAAGGACACCCGCATCAATGAAGTTTACACAGACACAGCAACGAAAGCAAAAAAGTATGTATTTTTAATTTCGAACGCCTTGTATGCTCATGCAATCTACAAGCTTGCCGAATTGTTGTCCGAGGATGCTTGCTGGACGGTTGTGAGAGATACGTCTATGATTTCTGACTATGCTTTCTAGAAATAATTACATAGGACTCGTTTGCAAGCATGGCTTTAAAAGTCCGGTAGGTCGCGGATACTTTTAACTCCCATAATCGCCAAGGGGTTAGTGTCCCCTCTGCAAAATCTGCGTACATCTAAATTGGCCACAAACGGCTTTGCACCTAAATCGGACACACATCACAAAACAAGGGGCATCCATCGGATGCCCCTTGTTTTGGCTGGGGTGGCAAGGTTTTGCCGGGCATTTGCGCCTGCCGCAAATGCGTCGGTTCGCATTCGCCGCCCGGAGATCTGCAAGCTCGCTTGCAAGGCGCAGGGCGTGTGAATCTTCGCCAAAGGCGAATATCCGGAGGTGTTCCTTTCAAAGTTTATTGCGCGATTGAGATTGAAAAACGGGAAGATTTATGGTATAATAAGATATCGACAAATCGGAAGTTGGAGGTAATGCATTTATGCCTAAAATAATTTGGTGTGGTAACAAATCTTGGGATACGAATTTCCCGGAAAATACGTTGCCAAATAATGCAAAACTAATAGAAAGACCGGATAATATTTTTAAAAGCAGTCTGTTATATGGTATTTTACCACTTATTTTTAGTTATGCGATAATATGCATTAAATGGTTTATGATTGGCAAAAAAGCAATGAATCCGATATATGTTCCATTCGGAATAATATTGGGGCTGCTATTGCTGCCTGTTCACGAAGTTTTACATGGAGTTTGCTATAAAAAAGGTCAAAAAGTTTACATAGGAATCTGTTTAAAAAAGTTTGCTGCTTTTGCAGTATGTCACGAACCAATCAGCAAACGTCGTTTTGTAATAATGAGTTTAATGCCTATGCTTTTAGGTATAATACCTTTGGCTATATTTCTTTTATCTCCACCCAATGCATTTCTTTCGGGAATATGTATTCCAATGGGGATTATTGGTATGCTTTCTCCAATGCCGGATTACATGGATGTCCACATTATTTGCAAACAAGTACCTAAAGGTGCTTTCGTTCATACTCAAAATGATGGGTTTTACTGGTACAAATAGTTTTTTATAGAAAAGTAACTCTTATTTGATCATAAAGATTTACGTTCTGCTGCTCATGACCTGAACTGACGGATTTTAAGATTGAATTTTTACAAATGGTAAATTCAAAATATTGCAGTATCATAACTAAAATGCAATGAATGTAAAATGGGCGAATATTGTTTTCGTTACACAATATTCGTCCATTTCACATTCATGCCTTCATAAGCATGCCAGACTGCAATATTTTGTACATAACCTAAATTACTACGCCTCAAGCTTTCTGCAAATGAAATCTTCCATCTGGCTCTTAGGCAGCCCCAGTATCAGTGACAATTCGCCATAAAGCTCATTTTCTGCGGCTTTTAAATAACGTTCATCCAAAGATGTGATTTTCTTTCCCTGAGCGATCCGCTCTTTTTTTCGGAAATATAATGTCTTGATAATACTGATCCATGCCCTGAAATCACAGGTCTTTAACGCCTCTTTATATTGCAGTTCCCGCTGTTTTTCATTGGCTACCCACAGTTCTTCGATCTGCGGCATCTCCTCGATCAGCTGCTCTGCCTCCTGTCTGGTAATGACTTTTCTCATTGCCACCTTGGCATTATCGGTCGGGGCATATATTTTGCCGTTTCTGTCCTCTAACGGTGCCAAAACATAATACAGCCTGTCCTTATTACTGCCAGGAATATCAATATGCGTGATCTCTTCTACCTGACATACACCTTTACATCCATAAACAATATATTCTCCTACTTCAAACATTTTTTCCTGATTCTCCTTTCTATTCGATTTTAACACGAAAAGTCTGTAACTGTCAGTATATTTCTTTTTCATTTTCATAATTTTGTGAAAACTGCAAGAAAGCTTTCCCGCATTTTTTTGTATATTTTGCATAAGAAATGCTTGCCACAAAATGATAGTAAAATCTTGAATTTATGAAACTTTTTTCTGAAAAGGAAAAAAGCCGCACATAAAAATGATGTACGGCTTTTCCCGAACCGGCGGACTGGGTGATCCACCGATTCCATATATTAAATTAGGGAAAGGAATTATAAATGTTTCTCTGCTAAAAAGCAGCAAAGAAATTTATAGCAAAATAAATTTATTATCTCTGAACACGTCCGGAAGCATCTCCACCAGCTAATTTCTGAACTTCAGAAACGCTGACCTGGTTGAAGTCACCTTCGATAGAGTGTTTCAGACAGCTTGCAGCAACTGCAAACTCAATTGTATCCTGTGGAGCGTAATCATTTAAGCAAGCGTAAATTAATCCGCCGCCGAAGGAATCTCCACCACCTACACGGTCAACGATATGCATTAAATATTCTTTAGAGAAATAACTCTCTCCGTTTTCATATAACATTGCAGCCCATTTATTATCGTTTGCAGAGATAGAAGTTCTCAATGTGATAGCTACTTTCTTGAATCCGAAACGATCTGTTAATTTCTGGGCAACCTCTTTGTATCCGGCTTTGTTTAACTCACCTGCTGTTACTTCTGTACCTTCAGATTTGATTCCGAATACATCATTTGCATCTTCCTCGTTGGAAATGCAGACATCTACATATTTGCAAAGCTCGCCCATAACCTGTCCGGCTTTTTCTTTGGACCATAATTTATTACGGTAATTTAAGTCACAGCTTACTGTGATTCCTTTTGCTTTTGCAGCCTTACAAGCTTCTAAGCAAATCTCTGCTACATTGTCACCAAGTGCTGGTGTGATACCTGTGAAATGGAACCAGTCAGCTCCCTCGAAAATCTCATCCCAGTTGAAATCTGCTGTTGTTGCTGTTGCGATTGCAGATCCTGCACGGTCATAAATAACTTTGGATGGTCTCTGGCTTGCGCCCTTCTCTAAGAAGTAGATACCTACTCTGTCACCACCACGAACGATCTTGGAAGTATCAACTCCGAACTGTCTTAAAGAGTTCACACCTGCCTGTCCGATCTCATGAGCCGGTAATTTTGTTACAAAGCTTGCATCCATACCATAGTTTGCTAAAGAGATAGCTACGTTAGCCTCTCCACCACCATAGGTAGCGCCATATGATGTAGCCTGTACAAAACGATAATATCCTTCTGGTGCAAGACGAAGCATAATCTCACCAAATGTAACGACTTTCTTTGCCATTTTTAAATCCTCCATATTTTAAATCCGTATGTTCCATATAGTGGAACAGTGTTTCACAATTTGTAACCTCATTATAACATCATTCTCACAAATGTCAAATATGTTTTTTCAATCTTTTCAAAAATATTTTTAAATAAGTACTTTTCATTTTCTGTCCCATGCGCTATAATTTATTCAAAAGTGGTTCATATTATAGAACTTAGTTTCGTAATATAAAACTTACAATTTTACATCTACCAATAAAATTGTAACAGATCATTACAAACTGACAGAACCGAACTACATATTTTTTCCAAAAACAGGAGGAAAACGACTATGGATCGTAAATATGATGTCATCACATTAGGGGAAATTTTATTAAGGCTTTCTACACCGATCAATGGACGCCTTGCGCAGGGCGATACATTAATGAAACATCTCGGCGGCGCAGAGTTAAATATCGCATCTGAGATTGGTCAGCTTGGTTTAAACACTGCCATCATTTCAAAAATACCAAATAATCTGTTAGCAGCCTTTATCAAGAATCAGTTGAATGCCTCCAGAGTCAGTGAAAACTATCTGATTGAAGATCATTCTGACGACAGCCGCATCGGCATTTACTACTATGAATATGGTTCTTACCCTAGAAAGCCTCGCGTAGTCTATGACAGAAAACACTCTTCCATTAATAATATAGAAATCTCAGATGTGCCACAGACACTTTTTTATAATACCCGTCTGTTCCACACAAGCGGCATTACGCTCGGGCTCGGCGGAAAGGCACAGGATTTTGCGATCCACTGTATCAAAGAATTTAAAAAGCAGGGAACCCTGATCTCATTTGACGTAAACTATCGTGCCAATCTCTGGACCGGAGCGGAAGCAAGAAAATGCATTGAAACCATTCTTCCTTATGTAGACATTTTCTTCTGCTCTGAGGACACTGCCAGACTTACCTTTGGA
>OMGY01001403.1_pt1 | contig 22109 bp, 14 predicted proteins | sample 1674461 | NCBI WGS metagenome assembly OMGY01 (sample SAMN05578579, study PRJEB25193) | human gut metagenome | biome: Human Microbiome; feature: human-associated habitat; material: feces | host: Homo sapiens | place: USA:Birmingham
TGTGGAAGCAATTTCCAAGGAATATTTGTAATTATTAGGGAAAAGAAAATTTGAATTTTACGCACTATTAACTTTTGGATATAAAGTGCCGATATTACAGATATAGAAACGGATTTCTGTATCAATTTTCAAGGAGGATGATACCATGATTAGAGCAGCTAATTTAACACAGGTAACAGATTATTATAAGAGCAATACTGTTAGTAAGCAAAATAACACAGAGAAAGCAAAAGATGTGCAGCCCAATGCACAGAAAATAAAATCCAGCGAAGATAAGTTATCTTCTAAGGCACAGAAATATCTGGAAACATTGCGTAAGGATAATGCGGATTTCGATTTTATTATTGCTGATAAAGGCGATGATTTCAGAGGATTAGTAGACCAAAGCGATAAGGAATTTACAGTTGTTTTTTCAAGTGCTGAACTTGAAAGAATGGCATCCGATGAGAAATATGCACGGGAAAAATTGTCTACGGTAAAAACTGCAGTTGAGATGTCAGATAAAATCAATGAACAGTTTGGGTTTGAACGTGCTTGGGGAACGACAGACAATAGTGGAACTGTATTAAATAAGTTAACTATGTCCTTTGATGATGATGGAAAGATGACACTTTTTGCTGATTTGGAGAAGATTACAGAAAAGCAGAAAGAACGGCTTGAAGAATTAAAGGAAAAACGTGCAGAGGAGAAAAAGCAGGAAAAGAAGGATGTAACTGTTAAGCGGACTACAATTCAGGCAAATTCAAAAGAAGAATTACTTGAAAAGATTTCTGAACTGGATTGGAGTAAGATAACAGAAGAAAAGGCAACACAGGGTATGAAGTTTGATATCACTATTTAATCGTAGCATTAACCGGGAATTGGAGGTGTGCTATGATTGCAGGTACAATACGAAACGCTGTGAATCAGATGCAGTTAGTAAATGATTGGAAGCAAAAGAAGGCTACCGGGAATGTTGTAAAGAAACAAGAGGGTATGACTGTAACAAGCCAGGAAGAAAATATGATTCAGCATTTCCAAGAGCAACTTGAGCGAGATAAAGAAAGTTCCGCATATAGTCAGATTTATAATAAGATTGCAAGTGGTCAAGAATTAACCGCTTCGGAAGAAGATGCTATTCGCCAGAAAGACCCTAAAGCCTATATGGAATATAAAGCTGCAAGAATGGAACAAGAAGCTTATGAGCGTAGGTTGGAGAGATGTAAGACAAAAGAAGAGGCTCAAAGGCTTCAAGTAAATGAGATGAATGGAAATTTGGCAGAACTAAAAAGTATCGTGAATAATCCGAATATTCCAAAGAGTGAAAAGCTTAAGGAAGCTCAACGTATTATGGGAAATACCTTTAGAGCAGTAGAAACATTTACGAAGTTTGTAAAGAGTGCGGAATTTAAGGATTTGCCTACAGAAGAGGATATTGTTGAGGCTTCTAAGTCAGAAACATCGGTTGTAGAGGAATTAACAGATGCTGAAACATTTGAACAATCAAGCGATTCCTTAATATCTCAGACAACAGATTCCGTAGATGATGATGCAAAAATAATAGATGATTCGAAGCCGGATGCTCAATTAGAAGAGGTTCATCAGATTGAAAAGGATGTTATGGAGGAAATGAAGGACATCGAAATAAAGCATTTTGGTGAGAAGAAATCATCGGTCAGAATAGACATTACGGTATAGGAATAGTCTGCGTGAAATTTCAGTTTCATGTTGCTTTTAATAATTGAATATTGAATGATTTTACATAGCCGTTAAGGAGTAATTTTTGCTCCCTAGCGGCTTATTTTATTTTTCAAAGTAGGAGGTGAGAAAATTGAAAATTAGAAAGGTTGATGACAAACCGATGGTCATTCACACCAAGGAGAAAGCCAAGATTCATGCCCACGAACCAAAGGGAGCCAAGATTAAAGGGAGTAACATCTATACAGTAGAGAGAGGTCCTAAGACAGCTGGTGCAAAGGTAACTGATACGGATAGAAAGAAGTCCTATCGCAAGAGTACCATTCATCAGTCGGAGCCGAAGAATAAGGGATTATCAAGATTCAAGCAAAACCTTAAGGAATCAAACACTTCCATCAAGACCAAGAACACGAATCTTCACATTGCAGGAAGAACTGGAGCACTTGTAGCCGGGGCAGTAACAGATCAGGTGGAAGGCGGTCAGGAGGTATCGCAGGCAGCATATCTTGCATATGAAGCAAGCCGCCCTGTTACCGGAACTGCTTCTAAGGGGGCTGCACTTTTCAGGAAAAAGGCGGCAGCCGAGGCAAAGAAGCGTATCAAGAAGGTAGAGGCAGGAAAGAAGCTGGCAAAAAAGACAGCAAAGAAAGCTGCCAAAGATACAGCCAAGACTGTAGCTAAAGAGACGGCAAAAGAAACAGCAAAGACTACTGCCAAGGTTGCAACGAAAACTGCTACAAAGGCAGCTGCTACGGCGGCAGGAACAGCGGTTGCACCGGGAGTAGGCACGGCAATCGGCATGGCAGCCGGATATGCGGCAGGTGTGTCCATAGAGGTCAAGGATGAAAAGATGACAAACCGGAGCAGGAAGATAAAGTTCTTTCTGGATAAGATGAAAGCACAGGAGAATCAGACGGATAGTGTGGCAAAGCTGGTAAAGGATCTGATTGTGCGAAAAGCGATTACCTGGGTAAAGGCAGCTGCACCGATTATCGGATTGGTGCTTTTATTACTTGTTCTTGTAGTTGCCATGATTGCGGTTCCGGTTATAGCGGTGATAGCAATCCTTTACAATTCTCCATTTGCTTTATTCCTGCCACCACTTGAATCAGGAGATACCGTGCAGACAGTAACGAGTGCCTATGTGCAGGAGTTTAACCGGGATGTGAACACGAAAGTGAATGAGCATACCGGATATGACCTTGGAGAGCTTGTCTATGTGGATTATGAAGGTATGGAAGAAAATCCAAGCAATTACTATGACATCATGGCAGTCTATATGGTCAAGCATGGTGTCGGAGATACTGCAACAGTCATGAATGATACTTCTAAAGGCTGGCTGCAGGCAGTTGTAAATGATATGTGTTCATACACCACAAGCACCGGAACAAAGGATGTGGAAGAAACAGATGCAGACGGTAATGTAACTACTGTCACGAAGTCGGTTCTGTATGTGAATGTCACACTCAAATCTTATCGGGATATGATTTCGGTGTATGGATTTGACGCTAACCAGGTGGAAATGCTTGAGCAGATTATGAGTCCTGATTTTATGGGGCAGCTTGGATATGCAGGAAGTGGCAGTGGTGGCGGAGGTGGAAGCCCCGGAGTAAGCTCCATGACAGAGGATGAGATAAATGCAATCCTTAGTGGAATTACAGACAGCAGACAGAAAACAGTCTGCTCTTATGCACTTCACAGAGTAGGTTATCCATATAGTCAGGATTTACGAGACAGTGGTAATTATTATGACTGCAGTTCACTAGCATATTACTCATGGAAGGATGCCGGAGTGGATATAAGTCATGGTGGAGCAACCACAGCTGCGGCAGAGGCACAGGGACTAGATGAGGCAGGAAAGACAGTAACTTATGACCAGCTTCAGCCGGGTGACCTGATTTTCTACAGTTTTACAAGCAACGGAAGATATATGAATATCAGCCATGTGGCTGTTTATGTCGGTAATGGCAAGGTTGTAGAGGCACTTAATGAGAGTCTTGGTGTTGTATATCGTGATGTTGCAAGTACCGGAAAGATAGTTGTGATAGGACGACCATAGATTAAAAATTCAGAGAGGGCAGATGTCCTCTCTGAGAATGGAGGTAAGAATGGATTTAAGAGATGTTGTTCTGGTAATAGAAAATGATAAGGGAACAGAGATAAATATGCTTATGTCATTGGACGATTATAAGAAATTTGTTTCTATTGATGATATGTCAGAACTGGCAGATCAGATGCTTTGTCTTGGCAGAACTCTTGGAGAAGAGGAAAGCTTTACAGAGTATTACAGGGCGGCAAATGTAACGATATCCGCAAGATTCTGTAAGGATGATGTACAGCTCGGACACTTTCTTCAAGGATTTTATAACGATTCCAAAGAATTTCGGTTTGATAAAGAAGCCAGTTCTTATGAATGTGTTGCAAAGCTTAAGGAGATTGGAATGACTGATAAGGGCTGGGTAGATGATTTTAACCTACATTATGAAAGTGTGGACAGATTATTTGAAAGGGGACAGACATTCCATAACTTCAATGACCATGATTACATGGTGCTTGAAGCATTATCACCAAGAAATCTTGTGGTGATGGATATGAAGTCAGGTTCCCTTACAATCGCCCTTGGTGCGACAGAGTATAAGCGTTATCCGAAGGATGAGAAGCCTACAAAGGACAATACCACAATCGGGGTATCGTGGGAGCATGGCATTTATCTTGGTTCCACACTCTCAACCACGAATTTCAAGGCATACAAAAGAGAGTATGGCACACCGGAAAAGATAGAGGATATCTATGATTACCGGGCAAAGCTCAAGCAGAAGTTCTATTTTTATCAGGATATGTCAAAGGATGATGATGTACCAAAGAAGCTGCAGAATGACTTCCTTCACCAGATGTATGAGGATTTCGGAACGATTGAAGAGGACTGTTTTTACGACAGGCTGGAAGATGGAAAGTACGATGGAGGCTTTAAGGAAAGACAGGTAAAGGAGGAAAAGAGCCGGTGATGAGATTTTTACAGGAGGCGATATCATATGGAACAGGAATTTGATGTTGAGATAAAAGAAGTGCTTTCACGAGTACAGAAAGTAAAGGCAGAGTCGCTTGACGATGCCATCAATAAGGCAATGGATATGTATTATGCAGAGCAGATAGTCCTTGGAGCAGAGGACATGAAGGGAGTTGATTTTGCGCCTATCAGCGAAGGTCAGCTCCCTTCTTCATTAAAAGAAAACGGAGGAAGAACAAGATGAAAAGTGATTCAACAACAGTAATTAAGAACATGGAGTTTTTAGTAAAGGAACTTCATAAGGAGTGGGACAGATCGGGTGCTTCTAAGGCATCCGTTATTATTTCCCTTGAGGAAGTAGATGGTATCAATGATAAGTTAAAAGAGATTATCTATCAGACACAGAAGTCAGTCGATGAGGATGAGCTGACCTTTAAACAGAGCATTGCAAAGTCCAAGGAGTGCTATGTGCTTCTTCGTGTGGTGCGTAAGATTGCAAAGAAAAAGGATAAATGTGAAAAGCAGGCAATCGACAATGAATTTGCAATCGAGCTGGATAAGGATGAGTTAAAGCTATTTAAAGGATTGTTTGCAGAGATGTTTAAGTAGAGGAGGACAAAGGTATGGGCGTTGATATGAAGGTCAAAGCGATATACGATTCTGAGATTGGTAACATCACCAGATCAGAAAAGAACTGGAAGGATGTGTTAAAGGTCGCAGGTCAGTTATACCGCTATGAATTTGACAATATCGTTATGGTAACAGCTCAGAGACCTCCGGAAAAAAGCACACTCATGGCAGATTATGATACCTGGAAAAAGGTGGGAAGATATGTAAAGCGTGGTGCGAAAGGCTGCGCCATCTTCCCGTCAAGGGCACTGAATCCACGTATGAGATATATCTTTGATATCAGTGATACCGGAGGGAAGAATGTTAAGCTGACATGGGACCTTGAGGGAGAAAATCTTAAGGATTATGTGGATTTTCTTGTGTCAGAAGGTCAGATTGAGCAGTACGATAACGGCGACAGGGAGTCTCTAAAAAATATATTAAAACAGTTTACAGGAACAGATGTTTGGCTTATAATAAAAGAAAAGTTCGGAGATCGAATGACCGAGCTTATGCAGCTATCAGGTAGTGTGATAAAGGAAGAAAGTAAGAAACGCAATGGCTTACAGCAGGAAATGGAAATGGACATGGAGCAGCTTGTATATGCAAGTGTCATGTATGCTGTAGGGACGAGATGCGGATTTGACTTATCTGTGCAAGAACAGGATTTTAGTCAGATCGTAAATATCAAAGACGAAGAGATCATTTACCGTCTTGGTTCCATTGTATGCGATGTCTCCTGTAGTGTTCTTAGAGAATTTAGTCGTAACTTAAAGGCAATCGAGAGCGAAAGGAGAATTGGATATGTTAGAAGAAATGACTTACAAGGAAGTGGACGGACTGCTTTATCCGCAGATAGAGATGCCGGACGAGACGGAGGATCTCACGAAGCTGGGCAAATACGGAAGGATGGCGATGAACTATCTAAAGGAGAACGAGCCGGCAAGATACAAGACGCTGATGAGATTCGGGAAGATGTACGAGAAGATGTCGGCAGTAGAGGAGGAAGCAAACCAGCTTTACGACCAGTTGGAGGAACAGTATCTAATGAAGCACAAGCCACAGAATCCATCATCGACAATGGAGATGTGGAAGATAAGAGAGCAGGCGAAGATGCAGGCAGAGGAAGTGGTACTGAATCAGATAGTGATGCGATTCCACTAGAATCAGATGATACAGAACTGAATAGGGAACTTGATGAAATCAATTCATTGGGTGTTAGTAAGGAAGCCGAATATACACAGGCTTCCTTTTTTTTCGACCAGAACGGGCAGGCAAGCATTGGCACCATTCATACTGAGGACGAAAACAATAATCAGTTTATGCGTCAGTTCGAACAGGACAGAAAAGCTGCATTAGCAGGTAAATACAATTATCTGAATCCCAAAAAGTCTGCAACAGTACCAGGTGAGTATATCAAGCAGGTGCTTATGAGAGGTACAGGTTTTATCGGTGGCAAGGGCAGGGTATGCAAGATTTTTGAAACTGAGATTGATGCAGGAACCAGGGCAAAGCGTATCAAAGCAGAATATGGTCAGGGAGGTGCAGGCTGGCCGGTTGACGGACTGGGACTGCACGGGTATGACACATTTCATGGGAACGGACTGCGTTTTCAGTGGCGAGATGAGGATGGAGAGGTTGAAGGATATGTTTCATGGAAAGATATCGAAAAAGAGCTTGGTGTCCTTATTCTTACAGGGGAATACCAGCCTGAGACACCTCGTATTGATGAGCTTGCGATGGACGGACTCCGTGAGGATGATGAGGTCATTGATGCCGAATACCGGGAAGTGGAACCGGAAGAGGCAGAATCAGAGATTGATGATTATGCAATACCGGATGAGCCGGAGAGCTATGCTTCTAACAGAGATTATGTAAGTGCAAAAGGCATGACACCACAGGAAACTGCCGATGAAGACCGCATGGTAACACAGGCAGAATATGGTGCAGAGATAGAAGCTGAAACAACTGAAAAAGATCCATCAGAGCTTCAGTATATTACACCGATTGATTATGCCAAGCGTATTGCAGAGCTTGATGAAGACCTGCGTGATGCGGCGGAGATTCTTGTAACAGATTGCAGCTGCTACACTCCGTTTAGGGCATTCCTTATGGATGTGGTGCAGTCTGATTTTGCATTTATGCCCAATAAACTTGACCTTATCAGGGATATTGCATTAGGGACAGATAATGCAGAAAGAAAGGCATATTCCAACAATAAGTATGGTCTTGTGGAGTACTCAATCAGAAGCGGATATGTGAAGATCAGCTATAAGAACAGGAATGGTGTGCGTAAAGAAGGTGCTCTCGATTGGCGTGAGTTATATGAAATCTTATCTTATATGGTAAAACAGCCATTTTACTGCGGAGAAGACCAGAAGAAGTATTATCAGGAGACAAAGCAGAAGGCTGACAGGGATAAGATGAATCCGGTCTATAAGAGATTCTTTGATATCGAGGATAGTGTAAAAGCCAATCGTCTTGAAACCAGGGAAAGAGCAATAGCGAATGGCTGGGAAACCAAGATTGATGAGAATGGACATGTGGTTTCAGATGATGCAGTATCAGTATCTGTGGAAGATATTCAGGCTGATACAGAATCACAGGAAACTGTAGATTTTACACCAAAGCAGGAGCCAGTACAGCAAGTAGGAAGTCTTGAAAATGAGAAGAATGTTGCCGGGCAGACGAAGCACAACTTCCACTATAATCTCTGGGAAATGGAAAAAGGTGGTGCCAAGACCAGATACCAGTGGAATATGGATGCAATCCGCACTCTAAAGCAGATTGAATCAGAAAACAGGCTTGCCACACCGGAGGAGCAGAAAGTTCTGTCGAAGTTTGTCGGATGGGGCGGACTGTCACAGGCATTTGACGAGGAAAACGCAGGCTGGAGCAAAGAGTATGTAGAGCTGAAAGAACTTTTATCTGATGAGGAATACAGTGCTGCAAGGGCAACAGTAAACAATGCCTTTTACACTTCACCGGAGATTGCCATGTGCATGAATTCGGCACTTGTCCAGTTTGGTTTCAGAGGCGGCAATGTATTAGAGCCATCTATGGGTATCGGTAACTTCTTTGGGAGTATGCCGGCACCTATGCAGAGAAGTAAGCTGTATTGGGTGGAGCTTGACAGCATTTCGGGAAGAATTGCAAAGCAGCTTTATCAGAATGCCAATATCAGTATCACAGGATTTGAGAATACCACATATCCGGATAACTTCTTTGATGTGGTTGTCGGAAATGTGCCATTTGGAGATTACAAGGTATTTGATCCAAAGTACAACAAGTATAACTTCCGTATCCACGATTATTTTCTGGCAAAAGCACTTGACCAGGTAAGACCGGGAGGAATGGTTGCTGTAATCACCACAAAGGGAACACTTGATAAGGCAAATCCTACTATCCGAAAGTATATGGCTGAAAGGGCAGAGCTTGTGGGAGCGATAAGACTTCCGAATACTGCATTTAAAGACAATGCAGGAACCGAAGTGACAGCAGATATCCTGTTTTTGCAGAAGAGGGAGAGAAAGATTGATATTGAGCCTGACTGGGTACACCTTGGTGTAACTGAGAATGGCATTGCTGTCAATTCATACTTTGCAGAGCATCCGGAGATGATGCTTGGATCTATGGAATATGATACAAGGATTTACGGACAGGACAGCAGATATACAGTCTGTGTGAATAATGATGAGAACTTCAATATGTATGAAGCATTAAACAAAGCTATCGGTAATATCAAAGCACAGATGACAGATTTTGAGAGAGTGGCAGATGAGGCGGAGCAGACGGAGGAAGTTATCCCGGCTGATCCGGATGTGAGAAACTACACTTACACATTTTTTGAAGGAAAGCTCTATTACAGGGAAAATTCCGAGATGGTAAGAAAAGAAGTATCACAGACTGCCGAGGAGCGAATCCGAAGCCTTGATGAAATCAGACAGATAACAAGAGAGCTGATTGATATCCAGATGGATGGCTGCAGCGAGGAGGAGCTTTCTGATAAGCAGAGACTTCTTAATGTGAAATACGATGCCTTTATAAAGCAGTATGGAGCCATTACTTCAAAAGCAAACAGAATAGCATTTCGAGACGACAGCGATTACCCACTTCTTTGCAGTCTTGAGGAAGTAAATGAAGACGGGGAGGTGAAAAAAGCGGATATGTTTTATAAGCAGACGATTAAGGCAAAGACTGTCATAGACAGGGTTGAGACTGCTGTGGAAGCATTAAATGTATCCGTCAATGAATTTGGATATGTAAATCTTGCCTATATGCTTTCTATCTATGAGCCGGATATTACAAATGCAAAGGAAGAACTTGCAGAAAAGTCCGGACAGACAGTGGATGAGATAACGCTAAGTGATGATGCTTTGGCAGAGCTTAGAAGAGCAGTTCTTGTGGAAGAGCTGGATGGACTGATTTTCCTAAATCCTGACCGTTACAACGAGAACAATCCGGACATCGGCTGGGAGACAGCAGACGAGTATCTGTCCGGAAATGTGAGAGACAAGCTTCGTGCAGCAAAAGCTATGGCAGCGGATACAGACAATCCACAGGCAGAAAGATTTGCAGGCAATGTGGCAGCACTTGAAAAGGTGCAGCCGGAATGGATTGAAGCATCAGACATTGATGTAAAGATTGGTACGACATGGATTGAGCCGCTTGATTATGAGCAGTTTATCTATGAGCTTCTCAATACACCAAGAAGAGCAAGGGCAGTCAGAAGCCAGTTTTACAATACAGGCATTCAGGTACACTTAAATAAGATGAGCATGGAATGGTTCATCGAGAATAAGAGCATGGATAAGCATTCAGTGGCAGCTACTAAGACTTATGGTACAAGCCGCATGGATGCTTATTCTATTTTTGAGGATACGCTGAATCTTAAAACTGTAACAGTAAGGGACAGGATTGATGACGGAGATGGCAGGTATCATTATGAAGTCAATAAGAATGAGACAATGCTTGCAAGGGAAAAGCAGAACATGATCAAGGAAAAGTTCAAGGAGTGGCTGTTTTCAGAGCCGGAGCGTAGACAGAAGTATGTGGAATATTACAACGAGACATTCAATAACATCCGTCTGCGTGAGTATGACGGAAGCCACTTACAGTTTCCGGGAATGAATCCGGCGATTGAGCTAAAGCCACACCAGAAAAATGCGGTGGCAAGAATCCTTCTCGGAGGAAACACACTGCTGGCACACTGTGTAGGTGCCGGAAAGTCATTTGAGATGATGGCTGCCTGCATGGAGCAGAAGAGACTTGGACTTGCCAATAAAACCATCATGGTTGTTCCAAAGCCGCTTATCGGTCAGACTGCATCAGAGTTTTTAAGGCTTTATCCGTCAGCAAATATCTTAGTCGCTACAGAGCGTGATTTTGAAAAAAGCCGCAGAAAGCAGTTCGTATCAAGGATTGCAACAGGTGACTATGACTGTATTATCATGTCGCACTCGCAGTTTGAGAAAATCCCAATCTCAGCAGAGAGAAAGGAGCGAATGCTTAATGAGCAGATAGAGGAAATCAGTTATGCGATTGATGAGATGAAGGAGCGTAACGGAGAACGCTGGACTGTAAAGCAGATGGAAAGCCAGAAGAAAAAGCTGGAGGAACAGCTTAAATCTTTATCTGATGAGAGCAGAAAGGATGATCTTATAACCTTTGAGGAGCTTGGCGTGGATTCTATCATGGTAGACGAAGCACATAATTTTAAGAACCTTGCGATTTTTTCCAAGATGAATAATGTGTCCGGTATCAGCAGTTCGGGGGCAAAGAAGTCAACGGATATGCAGCTTAAATGCCAGTACCTGTCAGAGATAAATGATGGCAGGGGCATTGTATTTGCAACAGGTACACCGATATCAAATACCATGTGTGAGATGTATGTCATGCAGCTTTACTTACAGAAAGCGGCACTTGAAGAGATGGGGATTTATCACTTTGATTCATGGGCAGCAAACTTTGGTGAAGTGACAACAGCACTTGAACTTACTGTAGAGGGAAGCGGATTCCGCTTTAAGAGCAGATTTAATAAGTTTACAAATCTGCCGGAGCTTATGAATATCTTTCGTGAAGTAGCTGATGTGCAGACCGCAGACATGCTTGACCTTGATGTGCCAGCCCTCAGAGGCGGCAAGCCTATCATAGTGGAGTCGGAGCCTGACTGGTATGTAAAGCAGGTCATGGAAGATTTTGTTGTGAGGGCAGAGCGTATCAGAGGCGGTGGAGTTGATCCAAGCGAGGATAACTTCCTGAAGATTACCCATGAGGCAAGACTTCTGGGAACCGATGCAAGGCTGATTGATAAGGATGCACCGAACAATCCGGATGGAAAGCTCAATAAGGTAGCAGAAAATGTCTGGAAAGAATATGAGAAAGGAAATGCCAATGGTCATATAGGCTGCCAGCTTATTTTTTCGGACATCGGCACACCGGGACCGGATAAGGACTTTACCATCTACGATTATCTGAAGGAAACACTGATACAGTATGGTATTCCGGCAGATGAGATAGCATTTATCCATGATGCCAAGACCGATGCACAGAGGGACGCACTTTTTAAGGAGATGAGGACAGGTAAAAAGAAGGTGCTTATCGGTTCAACGGATAAGTGTGGAACAGGTGTAAATGTGCAGACACACCTTGTTGCAATGCATCATGTGGACTGCCCGTGGAAGCCAAGCTCCATTGAACAGCGAGAGGGACGAGGCATCAGGCAGGGCAACGAAAATGAAGAGGTTGCAATCTACAGATATGTCACCAAAGGAACCTTTGATGCATACAACTGGTCGCTCGTCGAAAATAAGCAGCGATTCATCAGTCAGGTCATGACAAGTAAGGCTGTAAGCCGAAGCTGTGAGGATATCGACGAGGCAACACTTTCCTATGCAGAGATTAAGGCAGTCGCTACAGGTAATCCCTTGATCAAGGAAAAGATGGAGATTGACAATGATGTCCAGAGATTAAAGCTCTTAAAGGCATCCTATGACAATCAGAGATATGGACTTCAGGACAACTTTATGATCAAGTATCCGAAGCTCATTAAGACAGCAACAGAAAAGCTTGCCAATGTCCGTGAGGATGTAAAGGCAAGGGATAAAGAGCTGATTGATAATCCGGAATTTGCCATTACCATAGGCAAAGCAACCTACACAGAGCGTGTGGATGGCGGAACGATGATGCTTGAAGCAATCAGCAAGTGCAAGACCGGAGAGACAACTGCAATCGGTAAATTCCACGGATTGGAGCTGCTTGTGGAAAAGAACTTCCTTGGAATCAATTATATGGTGCTTCGTGGAAAGACTGAGTACAAGGCAGAGCTTTCCACAAGTCCTGTCGGCAGCATGGTGAAGTTGGAAAACCTGTTTAATGGACTCCATGAGAACATTGATTTCTTAGAAAAGAAGATTGAGCAGTACCAGAATGACCTTGAAGCATCAAAGACTGAGTATGATAAGCCATTTGCATACAGCACGGAGCTGGAAGAAAAGCTGGCAAGACAGTGTGAACTGAATGCCCAGCTTGACCTTGAGAACGCAAAGGCTGTGGATGCAGACCTGAGCGGACCGGAGGAAGAAAGAGAAGCAGATGACAGGATGGAATCTGCAGCAATTGTAGCAGAGGATAAAGGTGCTTATCCAGCCGACAGAGAGGGCAGAACACGATAGGAGAGTGAATAATATGAGCATAAGAAAAGTGGTCGCAGGACTACTGATTACAGCAGGGATTGCCATTATGGCAGTCCCTTTTTTCTGGCGGGCAACCGGAGAAAAACAGACAGAACAGCTCATAAGTGAATTTGAGCAGACATTGGAGGATGATTACGATGAAGAAACAGATGTGGAGGAAGAGCAAACCTCCATTAGTAAAGAGGATGAAGCCATTCTTAAAGAAGGCGGTGTTATCGGCATCATTGAGATACCGGGCTTAGATATCAGGTATCCGGTAATGGAAGGAACCACAAGTAAAGTGCTTAATGCCGGGATTGGTCATATAGAAGAGACTGCAGGAATCGGAGAAAGTGGCAACTGCGTATTGTGCGGTCATAATGGCAGCAGATATGGCACATTTTTTACACCACTAAGTCAGATATCCATAGGCGATGAAGTGATGATAACCGACAAAAATGGGCTGAAGCATATCTATGAGGTAACTGAGACAGAGGTGGTAAATCCGTATGATAACAGCATCAAGACACAGGGCGATGAAAAAGAACTAACTCTTTTTACCTGTTCCCGGAAAGGAACCATGCGTTTTGTGGTCAGGTGCATTTATAAGGAGGCGGTGATGGATGAATAAGAGATACCGGTTAGGTGAGATAGAAGAGGCAGTATCGGAAATGGAAGAACTAATCGACATCGAGGATGATATTGCGGAAATTGATGATGACTTTCAGATAGTCGTAAGCGGCTGGTCTGTGTATGTCGAAAGCCTGAATCTGACACTCAGACAGGGGATAGCCTGTGTATGGGATGATGAGGAAGGATTATTTATGCCTGATTTTGATGTGACTATTGTATATGAGGGGAACATCGAAACACAGGAGTGGCTCTACTATGAGCAGGACGGAATGGTTGTTACACTTGGCAACTGGCTTAATGGCAGATTGTCTTGTGAACAGATAGAACAGCTTTGGTGTGAGCTTATCATACCGGAGCAAAACAAAGAACAAAAAGAAAGCGAGGAATAGCATATGAAGTATTCAATTAAAGTAAACGAAGTAAGAGCAAAAGAGGGCAGCAACATCAAAGGATTTGCAACAGTAGTATTCGGTGATTCATTTAAGATTACCAATATTGCAATCCTTGAGAATAAGGACAAGGGAGAGCTTTTTGTATCAATGCCTAGATACCGTTCCAATGAGCGAGATGAAAGCAATGGTGTGATTTATAAGGATGTGTGCAATCCTATCACTGCAGAGTTTCGAGAGGAACTCTATACCAATATCCTTGATGCCTATGCAAGAATTAAGGAACCGGAGAAAGAGGAGACACAGAAGCAGGAGCGTACACAGGAAATGCCGGAGTTTTCCGTAACTGTGACACCTTATGAGAGGGAAGGCAGTAACATCAAAGGACTTGCACGCATTTATTTTGAAAACAGTTTCATCGTAAATAATATCAATATCGTGCAGGGTAAAGAGAAAATCTTTGTATCAATGCCTTCTTATAAGACAAAGCAGGTGGATGAGCAGGGCAAGCCAATCTATCAGGATGTCTGCTATCCGGTCACAAAGGATTTCAGGGAAAAACTCTATAATGAGATTATCTCTGAATATGAGAAAGCAAAGGATAAGAGCAACGAAAAGGCAAGAGAAAGTGCAGAGAAACATCATGGCAATCCCGATAAAGAGAAGGACAAAGAGGCGACGCCCTTTCGATAATCAGTAATCAGAGTACAGGGGCGGCCAAGGCTGCCCCTTTTACAGAATGGAGGAAACAGAATGGATATGGAAGCAGGAAAAACACTTACCAATGAGGAGGTTATAAGGGAACTTCTCGAATTACTAAAGAAAAATGCCATGAAAGAGCAGGCAAACGATGTATTTGAGATATGCAGCTATGTGGACGGACTGGAGAAAAAGATTGATTCCATGACGGAAGAACTCACCAACATGCAGAACCAGATCAAAGAAATGCAGGAAGATACACTTGTCAATAATGCAAAAAAGGCATTGTCAGAAGCACAGGAGCGACTTAATACCAGATGTGAGCAGATAAAGTCACAGGTATTAGAAGTGAAAGAACAGGTCAAATCTACTGCTAAGGGCATAGTCGAAGAAGCAAAGGAAAAGGGAAGAGCTGCATTATACAGGGTATCTGAGTTCTTAGGAATTAAGAAAAGATTTCTGGATATTCAAGAGAATGTAAGAGGTGCAATCAAGACCACAGATAAGGATATAGCAAAGACAGCACTTCTTGCAAAAGGATTTCGTGAAGCAGGGCAGACAGTAGCCAATGCATTCCGCACTTTTGCTGACAAGCCGGAGGTGGATTATTCTCAGAAAGAGCAGAAACATCCCATTACAAAGGCAGTACTTGCTCCGATGAAAGCAGTGAAAAAGATGCTTGTATCAATGGAACTTCATTTGGATGCATCTATTGATAAGCTGGATAATCTGGCTATGAATGTGCAGCTTGATAAGGAAAAGCATATGGAGAATGCGAAAGCACAGGAACAGACAGAGCCGGAGAGGGCAGAAGCTGAGCGAGTAGAAGCAGAGGTTGTATATTCACCGATGGTCGCTGAGCCGCAGGAGTATCAGTATAATGCAGATGCATTTGAGGCTAGAGGTGCGGATGAGGTGAAGCAGAAAGCGGCACATGAGGAAGCACCGAAGGTAAGAGAAGATAAAGCCAGATAGTAGTGAGGACGTATCATCAGAAATGATGGTACGTCTTTTTTGGGTGGAATGGAAAGGTCATTTATGATATAATTTACTTAGATTTATGTTTTTTTGATATTGTTGAATGATCTCATATAGTAAGATCGAATTGGAGGAATAGACATGGTGTATTGTTCAAAATGTGGTAAACAAATGGATGATAGTGCAACATTCTGTTCAGGCTGTGGAGCACCATTACAGAATCAAATTAATTATGCAGTACCGGATATTAACAAAGCTCGTAAGCCTGGATTTGGAGTAGCAGCACTTGTGCTTGGTATAGTGGGAGTATTAGCATGGATTATTCCAATAATTGGATTACCAGTTGGAATTATAGCTTTGGTACTTGGAATAATAGGATTAAAGAAAAGTAGTAAAGGAATGTCAATAGTGGGTATTGTATTAGGTATTATATGTCTTGTGTTGACAATAATAAATAGTGCAATCGGTGCATATCAAGGATATCATGGTGAAGCATGGTTTCAAAAAGGTTCAAATATTATAGAAGAAAATGTCGGTGATGATCATACATCCGGGAAACAAGAGACAAATGTATTCACATTACGGGATAGCGATGGGAATATACTTATGACCGGAGGTATAAAATCGGCAGAAGCAACAATGGTTGATAATGGTGACGGAATCAAGAAGGCAGTAGTACAAATAGAGTTTGATGATGAATCAACGAAAACATTTGCAGATATTACTACAAATAATATTGGAAATACGATAGGCATTTATTTGAATGACGAAATGATTGCAAATCCAAGGGTAATGTGTGCAATAACTGAAGGTAGTTGTCAAATAGAAGTAGATACATATGAACAGGCTCAGGTATTGTCTGAGGCGCTTGAAAAGTGCAAATAATATTTGCAATATAGAAGTAAATTGTGCCAAGTCCCGTTTTTTGGACATTAAATGATATAAAATAGGAATCAAGATAGAAGTATTCTGCCTTGGTTCCTTTTTTCTTTAGAAAATAACATTCGATATTTGCAAATGCAAATTGTATATTCGCAATTTGTGTGCTATACTTACAATGATGGTATTAGATTACGACAATTGTTAGAGAGAGGAAATACATATGGCAATTAGTTATAATGGATTGTGGAAACTACTGATTGATAACAATATGAAAAAGGGAGATTTGTGTGCCAGGACTGGTCTTAGTTCCAGTACAATAGCAAAGATGACAAACTGCGAGTCAGTTAAACTATCTGTTCTGGAAAAAATCTGCAAAGAGCTGGATTGTAACTTTGGAGATTTGGTTGACTATGTACCGGATGAAGAAGAAAAGTAAATTACTTTATGGAGGAAAATGAAATGGCTACGAGAAGTGCAAAAATAGATCAAAAAGCAGATCTGATATGGGCAATAGCAGATAAGCTGACCGGAGTATATAAACCACATGAATACGGAGATGTTATATTACCGCTTACAGTAATCAGACGTTTTGATTGTATTCTTTCAGATACCAAGGATGCGGTTTTGCAGAAATATGAGGAAGTAAAGAATCTTCCTATGAAGGATGTTTTACTTCGTAAGGCAGCAGGATATGATTTTTATAACACCAGCAAATATACATTTGAGAGACTTATGGATGATCCTGACCACATTGAGGAGAATTTCAGAGATTATCTGAATGGATTTTCAGCAAATGTGCAGGACATTCTGGAAAAGTTTAAGTTTGATGGTCACATCACAACTATGGCAAATAAGGGGATTCTTTATATTGTTTTAAAGGAATATACAACAGATAGAGGAAATCTTCATCCGAATGAAATCTCTAACCTTGAAATGGGCTATATCTTTGAAGAGATTATAAGAAGATTTTCCGAGTCTCATAATGAAGATGCAGGACAGCATTACACTCCAAGAGAAGTTATTCAACTTATGGTCAATATTCTCTTCTATGATGATAATGATATCCTTTCCGGTAATAATGTGGCAAAGACGATTTATGACCCGGCATGTGGAACCGGAGGTATGCTTTCTGTTGCAGAGGAATATTTACATAGTCTGAATGCTTCTACAGAGCTTGTATCTTTCGGACAGGAAATTAACGATCAGACATTTGCAATCTGTAAGGCAGATATGCTAATTAAGGGTAACAATGCAGATTATATCAAGGATGGCAACACGTTATCAGATGACCAGTTTGCAGGCAGTACCTTTGATTATATCCTTTCAAATCCTCCGTTCGGACGTGAGTGGAAGAATGAAAAGGCAAAAGTAGAGGAAGAGGCAAAGCTTGGTTTCGGAGGAAGATTTGGAGCAGGGCTTCCGGCTGCAAGTGACGGACAGATGCTTTTTCTTATGACAGCGATATCAAAAATGAAAGATATTGATAAGGGTGGAAGCAGAATTGCAATCATTCATAATGGTTCACCACTCTTTACAGGAGATGCAGGGAGCGGACCTTCTGAAATCAGAAGATATATTCTCGAAAATGATTTGCTTGAGGCAATCATTGCTTTACCGAATGATATTTTCTACAACACAGGAATTGCAACTTATATCTGGGTATTGTCAAATAAAAAGGCAGGTACAGTTAGAGAAGGTAAAGTACAGCTAATCAATGCCAATGAGATGTTTGTGAAGAGAAGAAAGGCATTGGGAAATAAGCGAAACGACATTTCAGAAGAGGATATCGCTGAGATTACAAAGATTTATGGTGATTTTAAAGAGAGTGAAATCAGTCAGATTTATGATAACGAAGATTTTGGCTATACCAAGATTACGGTGGAAAGACCGCTTCGTGATGAAGAGGGCAATCTGGTATTGAAAAAGGGAAAGAAACAGCCGGATACCAGTCTTCGTGATACAGAAAATGTTCCGCTGAAAGAGGATATCAAAGAGTACTTTGAAAGAGAAGTATTACCTTTTGCACAGGATGCATGGATAGATACGAAAAAGTCAAAGGTGGGATATGAGATTCCGTTTACGAGATATTTCTACAAGTATGAAGCTCCGAGACCATCAGCAGAAATCATGGCAGAGATTATGGATTTAGAGACAGAACTATCTGGAAGTCTTGAGGAGGTATTTGACCTATGAGAGAGATGAGAGATAGCGGAGTAGAATGGATTGGGGAGATACCAAAAGATTGGAATTGTTGTAAACAGAAATATAGATTTACACTTATAAATGGACGTGCATTTAAGGATAATGAATTCGAAGAAGATGGAACTTATAGAATTTTAAGGGTTGGCAATTTATTTTCAAATCCAGTTTGGTATTCGTCAAGTTTAGAATTGGAACCTGATAAGTATTGTGAAAAGGGAGATTTGATTTATGCTTGGTCAATGTCATATGGACCATATATTTGGAATGAAGAAAAAGTGATTTATCATTATCATATTTGGAAAACTAAATTGGTTTCGGATATGGACAAGATGTTTTCATATTATTATTTGCAGGCACTTACAGAATCTATAAAATCGCAAACTCATGAGACTACAATGGGATTTGTAACAATGGGAATTATGAATAATTCCTATATTGCATATCCAAGAAATATAAAAGAGCAAAAAAAGATATCCAATTATTTGGATGTCAAGTGTTCAAAGATTGATGTAATTATTGAAAAGCAACAGGCAATTATTGAAAAACTAAAGGAATACAAATTATCAATTATTACGGAAGCAGTAACCAGTGGAATAAATCCAGATGTAGAGATGAAGGATAGCGGAAGTGTTTGGTTTGGAAGCATTCCTACAAATTGGGAAATGAAAAGGTTGAAGTATGTATTTCATATTCAGAAAGATATTGCAGGAGAAGAAGGACATACTGTTTTGTCAATTACACAAAAAGGAATAATTCCTAAAGATTTTTCTAACAATGAAGGACAGTTTGCAAATAGCTATGCAAATTATCAGTTAGTTCATAAAGGTGATTTCGCAATGAATCATATGGATTTGCTGACCGGTTGGGTAGATATTTCAAAGTACGAAGGAGTTACGAGTCCTGATTATAGAGTTTTTGTATTAAATGATAAGAATGGTATGTGTCCAGAGTATTATCTGTATATGATGCAAATGTGTTATAGTGCACGAATTTTTTACGGATTAGGACAAGGAGTAAGTGGTATGGGAAGATGGAGACTTCAAGCAGATAAGTTTTTGAATTTTCATATTCCTATTCCACCATATGATGAGCAGAAGATAATAGCTGATTATATTACTGATAAGGTAAATCATATTGAGGTTGAGATTGATAAAAGAAATAAACTTGTTGAAAAATATCAGGAATATAAAAAATCCCTAATCTACGAAGTTGTCACAGGCAAAAAGGAGGTGTAACTCATGTCAGATTTTGATGTAAAAGAGAAGCGATTTGAAGAAGATATCGAAGACTATCTGATTCATCATGGCGGATATACCAAAGGAAATCCGAAGAAATTTAATCGGGAATCAGGACTTGATGAGGAAACATTTGTGGAATTTATCAAGACAAGCCAGCCTAAGAAATGGGAAAGATATGTGAAAATTTATGCGGAGAATTCCGAAAAGCAGGTAGTTGAACGCTTCAAAAGAGAAGTGAAAACCACCAACCTTTTGAATGTGATGCGACATGGCTTTATGGACAGAGGCATCAAGTTTTATCCAATTTTCTGGAAGCCGGAGACCACTTTGAATGAGACTACACAGATTCAGTATGATGCGAATATCTTTCATTGTACCAGACAGCTTCATTATTCTGTACATAATGAGAACAGTATTGATATTGTGCTTTTTGTAAATGGTATTCCGGTGGTATCTATGGAGTTGAAATGTCAGTTTACAGGACAGGATACTACAAATGCGATTAATCAGTATAAGTTTGATCGTGCCGGCAAGGATGCTATTTTTGCCTTTAAGGAAAGAGTGCTGGTACATTTTGCAGTAGACCTTACCAATGTTTATATGACTACAAGACTTGAGGGCGCACACACTTATTTTCTGCCATTTAATCAGGGCAGTAATGGAGCCGGTAAAGTAGGTGGCAAAGGAAATCCGGTAAATCCAGATGGATATGATACTGCATACCTTTGGGAAAGAGTACTCTGCAAGGACAGCCTGATGGAAATCCTTCAGAAATATATGCATTTGCAGCAGGAGTACGATAAGAAAGGAAATCTTGTGAAAGAAACTATGATTTTTCCTAGATATCATCAGCTGGATGTCGTTACGAAACTGTTGGAAGATGTGAAAAAGAATGGCTCCGGAAAGAGTTATCTGATCCAACATAGTGCAGGCTCCGGAAAATCAAATTCTATTGCGTGGCTGGCACACAGACTTACCGGACTCCATGATTATGAAGATAATAAGATTTTCCAGTCAGTCATCATCGTTACTGACAGACGAGTGCTTGACAGTCAGTTACAGTCTACTGTATATCAGTTTGACCATGTGGAAGGTGTGGTTAAGAAAGTAGATAAAAATTCGGGACAGCTTAGAGATGCAATCAATGATGGGGTAGGCATTATTATTACTACCTTACAGAAATTTCCTGTAATCTATAAAGAGGTAGATTCTGCAAATAAAAGGTTTGCGATTATTATTGATGAGGCACATTCTTCGCAGACCGGAGATGCAGCGAAAAAGCTAAAAAGAGCATTAGCTGACACAGAAGAAATTCTGAAAGAGTATGCCGAGATGGAAGATGAGGACGAGAGAAGTCGTAAGGATGATGAGGATAAGCTATTAGATGAATTGGCAGCACAGGGTATGCATAAGAACTTATCATTCTTTGCATTTACGGCAACGCCAAAAGGAAAGACATTGCAGATGTTTGGACAGAAGGATGAGGAAGGAATTTACAGACCTTTCCATATCTATTCCATGAGACAGGCGATAGAAGAACATTTCATATTGGATGTTTTGCAGAACTATATGACCTACAAAATGTACTATAAGATTGCCAAGATTATTGAGGATAATCCGGAATTTGATACAACAGCAGGTTCAAAGGCAATTGTAAATTATGAGACACTGCATCCACATAATATTTCTCAGAAGACTGCCATTATGCTGGAACATTTTATGAATGTCACCAGACATAAGATTGGTGGCAGGGCGAAGGCTATGGTTGTTACACCATCCAGACTTCATGCAGTACGATATGTGCAGGAATTTAAGAGACAGATAAAAGAAAAAGGACTGAATGACCTTGAAGTGTTAGTCGCTTTTTCCGGTGAAGTGAAAGATAACGATGATGTGTTTACCGAAGAGGGAATGAACAAGGATAAAGAAGGCAAGACAATCAAAGAAAAGGCTTTGCCGGAAACATTCCATACAGATGATTATGGAATCCTTGTTGTTGCGGAAAAATATCAGACAGGCTTTGATGAACCATTGCTTCACACCATGTTTGTGGATAAGAAATTGTCCGGTGTAAAGGCAGTACAGACTTTATCAAGATTGAATCGTACTACAAGAGGAAAAG
>OMGY01001408.1_pt1 | contig 22074 bp, 9 predicted proteins | sample 1674461 | NCBI WGS metagenome assembly OMGY01 (sample SAMN05578579, study PRJEB25193) | human gut metagenome | biome: Human Microbiome; feature: human-associated habitat; material: feces | host: Homo sapiens | place: USA:Birmingham
TTTATCTCCGTGGAGAACGAGACGGAGGACTACTACTACCCGATGCGGGACGACGAGACGCTCCAGCCCGGCGACCGGGTTACCTTCTTCGCCACGGAGAACCTGCTCTACAAGCGGCGGCGCAACGCCGGCAAAACGATGATGGCCGACAACGTGCAGTATGCGGGCGCAGCGCCCTCTTACCGGGGCCGCGTCGTGGACAAAGTCACCCGGCAGGACGCCGCGAGCGGCACGACGCTGTTCGAACTCACCGTGGCGGCCGACGACAAGCGCCTTCCCCGGTCGCAGGTGACCATCACGCTCTACGACACGTCGAACCAGCGGTGGTCGGTCATTTCCGCCTGGGAAAAGGGAACCCCGTGTTCCTTCTTCATCGCCAAGGGCAAGTGGTATCTCCACCTGGCCCCCGACCCGGCACAAACCCCTTCAACCGAAAACGCACATGGAGAATAGGAATTCCCTGCAACCCATCCGCACCGCCGCCCCTGCCGACCGATTGCTGGGGCGCGTGTGCAGCGTCGGCGGCCGCCGCTACCTCGACTGCGGATTCGACCAGCTGATCGCCGTCTCCGACGCGGACGCGGCGCGCTACGCCGACGGAGCCTTCGTCGAGGTGGAGATCGCCGCCGGGGCAACCCCCTGGCGCGACGCGGTTTCGCAGCAGCGGGCCGTGCAGCAATCGTTCGACCAGCTCATCGCCTCGATCCGCGAACATACGACACTCGAAGTCGGACTGGCCGCGGCGGACGTGGAGCGGCTGCAAAGCGAACTGACCGCCCACGCCCCTTCGGGCCGACGCTTCCGGGTTTACGCCCCGGGCAACAGCTGCCATTTCACGCTCAACCCGAAGAACTGCACGGGCGAGCACCTCTTCCGGCTGCTGGCGGGCGAGCGGATCGAAGCGCAATGCTGGGACTATACGGATTTCAACCGACTGAAAACCAATGTCGACGAACCGGTCTGCCTGAATCCGGTGCGTCCCGCTCCCGTCGAGGCCGCGGAAGGCGAATGTTTCGATGTCTATGTCAACCGGGCGGTCGATTTCGGCCTGTTCGTCTCCTTCGGCGGAAACGACGGACTGATCCACAAAAAGTCGCTTCCGAACTACGACGAGCGTTTCCGCAGCGGCGAGATCGCCGCCGCCTACCGCCGCGGCATGAAAATCCGGGCGAAGCTCCTTTCGAAAACCCGCGACGAGCAGTCGGGCCGGCTCCGGTACACGTTCGACCCCGTAACGGACGACGCCCCGGTCGCCTTCGACTCGCTGACGCTCGATGTCGGGGACACGGTCACGGTCCATGTCAACAACGTCACCCGCAACGGACTCTCCGTACGCTATCGCGGCGAGGTCCACACCGTCGACAGGAACTCGATCCCCAACTGCGTGGAACGCTTCCGCAACGGGATCTACCTCCCGAACCAGCCGTTGCGGGTGAAGATGATCAGACGCAACGACAAGCAGCGCCATTTCCTGTTCGAGCTGCTCGACAAAACGGTCGATTACGGGCTGGCGGAAGGCGACATCCTCCGCTGCGAAATCACCCCGACGGAAATCCCGGCCACGACCGAGATCCGAACCACGATCGACCAACGCTCCTGCTCGTTCCACCTCCACCCGCAGGAGCTGCCCTACTCGCTGAACAACTACCTCCGGGAACACTCGCTCGAGACCGAGGTGCGCGTCTGCGGCTTTTTCGAGCACGGCGATCCGAAATTCCAGTTCAAAAGTCTGATCGCCGACCGTATCCAGGCTCTCGACGAGGGTCTGACGCTCGACGCCGAGGTGCTCTTCGAGGACGGGCAGGCCGGGATCATACTCTGGCGGGCCGGCGAGGTGTTCGGGTTCCTTCCCGTCGGCAGTTACTCCTTCCCGATGGCCCGCAACATCGCCTTCTCGCCCGGCGAGCGGATCGCCGTACGGGTCGGACGGTCGGACGGAAAGACCTTTTTCCGGCTGGCGCAGCCGCCGGTCAACCCCTGGGACTCCCTCTCCGGCATTGCCGAAGGGAAGCGCATCCGGGTGCAGGTGTGCGACGTGCGGGAGGACGAAATCCGGATCGGCTACGACCGGGTTTTCGGCATTCTGAAACCCTACACCGCCCGCCGGCCCGAGGCGGGCGAAACGGTCGAGGCGTTCGTCTCGCGTTTCTCTCCGTCGGAGGCTGTGCTGGAGTGTTTCACCACGGACTGCGACACCGTTCCGGACAGTCTCGAACCGGGGACCGAATACGACCTTCAGGTGGTGGCCCACGCCGCCGGGGCGGGCAAACTGTGGGCCTTGCAGCAGGAACGGCTGATCGAAATCGAACTGGAGCGGCCCGAAATGCCCGATTACGTCACCGGGTGCCTGCTCCGCCACGGCAGCCGGGTCCGCGTACGCGCCGAAGAGCGTGACGGCGTCCGCCGGGTCCGCCTGCTCTACGACAGGGAGTCCCTCTGGGCGCAGGCCGGCCTGCGCGAAGGCGACCGCTGCTACCCGGTCATCGCGGAGATACGCCCCGACCGGATGATCGTGACGCACCGCGACGTGATCGGCTATATCCCGAACGACGAACTCGACTGGAATTCGTCCCGGATCGTCGACCGCTCGGCCTACCGCCCGGGCATGCAGGTCGAAGCGCTCGTCCTGCGGGCCGACGCGGCGAGCGGCGAGCTGGTCTTCAGCCGCAAGGCACTGCTCGAAGACCCCTGGCCGGCCTACCCCCACCGGGAGGGCGACACGACGGAGGGAACCGTCGCGGCGGTGCTGCCGAACGGCAACCTGCTCGTAAATGCCGACGGCATCGTGGGCGAGGTGCTGAAATACAATGTCTCGTGGTTCAATTTCCAGAGCGGAATGAACCGTTACAGGACCGGCGACCGGCTCCGGGTCCAGCTCGTGAAGTTCGACCCCGAAGCCCGGGTTCTGTTCCTGAGCGGAACCGGCGGCACCGAATCCCCGTGGAACGGGGTAAACTACCGAGTCGGCACGAAGTATGAAGTGACGGTACTGCGGACCGACCGCATGGCCGTCATGGTCGTCCTGGACGGAATCATCGGCGAGATACCCCGCGAACGCATCGGGTGGATCACCCCGCCGAGCGCCGAAGGCGCATTCGCCGAAGGCGAGCGGATCGAGGCGCAGCTCATTTTCATCAACCGCACGAAGCGGGTGGCCCAGTTCAGCCGCAAGGCCGTGCTGCCCGGTCCGTGGAGCGTTCCGATCGCCGAAGGCGACGTGGCGGAGGCGAAAGTCGTGGAAGCCACGGCGTCAGAGGTGCGTTTCGATGTCGGGGGCCGGCTGGGCGTCTGCTCCCGCGAAATGGCCCGCGCGTTCGTCGCCGGAGCCTGCGGCGACGTGCAGCCCGACGCGCTCTTCCACCCGGGAGAGCTACGCCGCGTACGCATCGAGGGCATCGACCGCCGCAACCAGCGCCTCTACGTCGGTTCGCCCGACCGGGAGGACTGCCGCCGGATGGTCGGCCAACGATTCGACATCACCGTCCTCGGCAGGGAACGGGGCGGGTACCGGGTCGAAACCGCCGGCGGCATCCGCGGCATGCTCTCCTTCGAACGCGCCACATGGAGTGCGCCGGAAACCTCGCGCCTCGCACCCGGCGAGCGTCTGGAGGCGCAGGCCGCGGCCTACGATTTCAAACGCGGCTGCCTGCTGTTCGACCATCGCACCCTGATTCCCGATCCGTGGAAATCGCTCCGTATCGCCCCCGAATCCTTCATCGAAACGCAGCTCGTCGCCTTCGACGCAGGATCGGCCATCGTGCGTTACGAAGGAATCGACCTATGGCTTTCGCCCCGCGACACGGCGATCCTCGCCGGAAAGCCGTGGCTGGAGTCCGTCGCAGCCGACGAGCTGCCGGCAGACGGCCGTTTCCGGCTTTATGTCGCCAGGTTCGACGCCGGAAAGCGCCGGCTGCTGACGGAGCCGCGCCCGCAGCTCTCCGACGCATTCCGCAACGGAGCCGGGGCCGAAGTGGAGGTGAAGCGCTGCACCGAAGAGGGCATCCATGTCTTCTGTCCGGGCGAAGGGTGCTTCGGATTCATCCCCCGGGAGGAGATCATCTGGGGAATCGTCGACTCGGCCTGCTCGCTCTACGACGAAGGCGAGAGGCTGTGGGTCTGCCATCTGGATTACGACGCCGCCCGCGGCCTCTGCCGCTTCAGCCGGCGGCGACTGCTGGCCGGGGCCGCCGTTCCGTTCGTCGCGGGAGCGCGCCTCTCCGCCCGGATCACGCGCATCACCGAGAAACTCATGGTGGTGAAGTGCAACGACACGGAAGCTTCGGTGCTTCTCGGGGATACGACCTGGACCCCGCCCTTCCGGCTGGGCGAACGTTACCTGCCGACCCGCTACGCGGCGGGCGGAGAGATCGAGGCCGTGGTCGAACGACTGGAGAAGAGCGGAGTTCCGCGGCTCAGCATCCGCCGGCTGCAACCCAATCCGTGGCTTTACTGCCCGGTGTCGGACAACGATACGGTCGTCGCCGAAGTAGTCGGGCACTGCGGAGAGAAGGCGGCGGTCGAATACGCCGGCTATGCGGGCCTGATCGAAGGTCTCGCCCCGGGACTGGGTTCGACGCTCGTTCCGGGCGACCGGGTGGCCGTCTGTTGCAAAGCCATCGACCGGGAGCAGGGACGCCTTCGCTTCTCGCTCGTGAAAATCCTGCCCCGCCCGTGGGTGGAAGCCGGATTCCGGCAGTACGGCACGGTGGAATGCACGGTCGTTTCGGTCGGTGACGACCGGACGCTCACAGTCGACGCGGCCGGTTATGCCGGCGTCGTGCCGTGCGGGGAGCTGGCATGGGGCGAACCTTCCGCGACGTTCGTTCCGGGTCAGCGTCTTTCGGCGGTGATCCTGCAAATCGACTACGAAGACCTCTCCCTCGCGTTGAGCCTCCGCTATGCCGAGGGCATTCCTCCGGCGGACATGCCGCTGCGCATCGGCGAAGCGCACCGCGTCCGGATCACCGACGTGCGGACCGCGGCGCGGAAAATGCCCGAGCAGCTCACCGTCGAGAGCGTCGAAATGCCGGCGCTGCGCGGCGTGATCTTCGCCCGCGACCTGGCCTGGGAGCGGGCCGGACGTTCGGCGGCGGCCTACCGCCCGGGCGAAGAGATCGAAGCGGTTGTCACCGACCTGATGCCGCGCAAACTGACTTTCAAGGCGAGCCTGCGCGACATGGTCGACGACACGCGGTCGCTCGACGACATCCGCCCGGGCGAGAAACTCGACGTGACGCTGCGCAAATTCATCCCGCAGGAGTTCGCCGCCGAAGTGACCTATTACGATTATGCGGGGCGGCTCACGCTCGACGACGCCGTCTGGAGCGGCGTCGAGAATCTCGCCAACTTCTTCCGTCCCGGCCGCGAGATCGAAGCCGAGGTAACGGCGGTCGATCCCGACACGCGAAGCCTGGCGTTCCGACTGCCCGAAGACGAATATACGCCCGACTGGGAAGGCGTCCGGCTTACGGAGGGCGACACGCTCGAGGTGACGGCGGACTACGTGATGGATTCGGCCCTCTTCGTCAACTACCACGGAATCGTCGTGACCCTGCGCCGCGAGGAGTTGAGCTGGCTGCCGGTTTTCCGCATCGGGGAAAACTACCGTGACGGCGACACGCTCCGGGTGAAAGTCAAACGGTTCGACCGGGAGAGCCGCATTCTGAAATTCAGCGTCCGGGAGCTTCTGCCCAACCCGTTCCTGCAGGAGATGCCCTTTGCGGAGGGCGATCTGGTCCGGGGGAGCGTCATGCAGGTAGTTCCGCAAGGCATCTACGTGGATTGCAGCGGGTATCCGTGCTACATCGCCAATACGGAGTTCGCAGGCGAAATCCACCGCAACTACAAGGCGGGCGACGCGCTTCGCGCCCGGATTCTCTCCATCGACCCCGTGCAACGAAAAATCCGGCTCACCCGCCGCTGCGAAGAGCTGTCCGGCGAAGAGCTACGGTTCAGCCCCGGCGAATGGCTCTGGTTTACCGTGACGGAACGGACCGCCACAGGCCTGTGGGCCGAGTACGAAGGCTATCGCGCCTTCCTGTCCGACACCGATGCCGGGTTCCGGGAGAACGAGAGCCCCAGTCAGCGTTACGGACCGGGCCAGCTGGTCCGGATGCGCGTGACGGGCATCGACGAAAAGGCCAATGCGCTCACCGTATCGGCCGAACTGGTCAGCGACTATTCGCAGTTCGACAGCTGTACCGTAGGCACGGTCGATGTCGCCGAGGTGATTCATGTGGCCGTCAAGGCGATCACGGTCTGCTTCCGGGGCATCTATTGCCGGGTTCCGCTCGAACGCGCCAGCCTCTTCCCGATCGCCAACGCCAAGATGCTCTACGCGGTGCGCGAACAGCTGACGATGGTCGTCGAAGCCGCCGACCCCGAGACGCGGACGCTGAAGCTCAGCGTGCAGCAGCGTTACAACGACTGGTCGGAGATCCCGGTGCGGCCGGGCGACCGGGTTTCGGGCGAAATCTGCTTCCGGTCGCCGCGCTTCGGACTGTTGCTGCGCGACGGCGATCTTTTCTACCGGGTGTGCGCCGAGAGCCGTTTCTGGCAGCCGGCGACCGAGCTTGCGCTCTACCCGATCGGCTCGCGCTGCGAGGAGGCCGTCGTGGAACGCATCGACCCCGATGCGCGGATGATCTACGTCTCGATCGGAACCCGCGCCGCGACCGACCCGTTCGAGCAGGCCCGGCTCCGCAACGGCGACATCGTGAAAGCCACGGTGGCCGGAGGCGACAAGACGGTCTGTGTGCTCCGCTGCGGGGAACTCTACCTCTCGATGCCCCGGGAGGAGGTTTTGCCGGGACATGCGCCCGAATGCGGCGACGAGGTCAAAGTCCGCGTACTGTCGGTGGACAAGGTCAAACGCACCTTCTACGTTTCGCAGCGCGCCGTAACGCACGATCCGCTGCTCACGTTCAGCGTGGGTCAGAAGGCGGAGGGCACGGTGCAGAGCCTGTTCGGAACGATGTGCCTCGTCCGGGTCAACGGACTCGTCGGAACGCTTCCGGTCAGCGAAGCGCAGATCAAGGCCATGAACATCCGGAGCGATGCGAACATAACGGTTTACGTTTCCGCCATCCGTTTCACGAAGCGGCAGATCACATTCTCACTCACGCCCACGACCAACAACGATCTGGCCGTCGGCTCCCGCGTGCAGTGCACCGTAGTCAAGGCCACGGCGCATCATGTGTTCTGCACGTTCCCCAAACGGGGCAGGCTCTACGACGCGGCGATCCGGTCCTCGGAGTTCTACTGGAACCGCCCGACCGACGTGCCGTGCCAGCCGGGCGACCGGATCAACGCCGTCATCACGGGTGAAGAGATCATCGGCAAGACAAAGTACACGACGCTCAACGCCTGCGCGCTGACCCCCAACCCGCTGCTGACCTGCGAGACCGGCGACACGCTCCCCTGCACGGTGCTGGGGACGACCGCAGGCGGCTACCTGATGCGCTGCGGCGGAGCCGTCGGCTTCCTCCACTGCTCCGAGATCATGTGGCAGTACTGCGACCAGTGGCACGGCGTCTGGAAGCGCGGCGAGAAGGTTTCATGCCGGATACTGCACCTCTCGCCCGCGGAAGGCGGCCTGCTGCTGGGCCACAGACAGACCGTCGGCGATCCCTTCCTCAAACACACGCCCGGCGTCGGGAGCGGTTATCCGGCCACGGTGCGGCGCTCCTCGGACGAGAGCGTCGTCGTCCTGCTCGGGGACACCGGGATCGAAGCCACGATCTCCAAGGCCGACATGAAACTTTTCTTCACGGGCGTCGGCCAGTTTATCCCGCAGCCCGGCGCAACCATATCCGAGGTGACGGTCGTCCGCATCGAAAACCCCGGGGACCCGAAGCGGCGCCATCCCTTCGTCCGAGTAACCCAGCTTTAACCCACAACGATCCATGGATAACAAACTGCATTACGCGCATACCTTTTTCTGCGGCCACCTCGCCGCCGTCGGACGGGCCTCCGAAGTGCAGGCCGCCGACAAGCGGTGGCAGGCGGAAAAACCCCTGACCCGCGAGGCCTACGAACGGCTCAGCAGCATCTATTACGAGAGTTTCATTGATTCGCTCATGCAGGTCGACGGACAGACCTCGGGGGCGGTCTATGCCGACACGGCGCACCTGACCCTGGAAACCGACCGGCTCTGCACGCTGCGCCACCCAAAGCTCCCCGCCGCGGAATACGCCTTCAGACTGTGCCGGTTCCACCTCTTCTTCTTCCCCTACGACATCTGCCTTTTCGCCATGGAGATCGCCGAAGAGCCTGAAACGACGCTCGACACGCTGATCGCCGCACACGGCATTCTGCGCGAGACCTCCTGCTATGAGATCGCAGAGCAGGGGATTCTGAAATCGCAGATCGACGCCCCGGAGTACCTCGCCCTGCTGGAAGAGATCCTGCGGCTGTGCCCTCCCCGGCCGTCGGCCGAATCCCCGCGTCAGGGACGTTTCTCCGGCCTGACCCTCACCGGCAACAAGCTGAAATGTTTCCAGATCTTCATTTTGGACGACTTCTCGGACGAACTGCTCTTCGAACTGGGAACCTTGAGCCCCGTCGGCTGCGTCGCCGACCACAAACACGAATATTCCCCCTCCCAGGAATATTACGACCGGATCATCCGCACCCATACGATTTCGGCATTCCGCAACTGGAAAGCGCTGGCGCTGGTCGACAGTTTCACCGTGGTTGCAAAAGGCCGCACGGCCGCACAGATGTGGGTATGGCCCAACAGCTATTTCCGGCTGATCTACATCCATGCGCTTTACCAGAAGACGCTGCTCTTCGTCGTCAACCGGCAATTCCGCTCGGCCGCCAACGACCGGAAGTCCATCCGGCTGCTCCACAAAATGAAGGAGCAGGAGCATTGGTACGCCTTCTCGAACATCTCCTACAACTTCCTGCCGCAGCTCATCTACCGGGCCATCGACACCGGGCTGGACATCGCCACCGAGCGCGAACAACTGCACCGCCACCTCGAACAGGAGGCCGAACGCCTCGAAAAGAACTCGGAGCGGCGGCTGGCGGGCCTTATCCTCTTCCTGACGATGCTGACCGTCTGCTCGGCGACCTACGACGGCGCGTCGCTGGTCAAGGATTATTTCGGCTGGGAAAGCGGCACGACCCCGTTCCGGATTTTCGCCGCGCTCCTGCTCTCCGCAATCGTGATCACAAGCATCTCCGTCTGGCATTACCGGCGCAACAAATCCTGATCGGAGATGGAACGAATATCCTATTCGCCCGAAACTCTTTTTCACGTCCTGACCCATTTCGAAACGGCGGACGAAGCCCTGCGCGACAGCCTGCGCCGGGCGGGATTTACCGACGAGGCGATCGACGGCCAGCTACGCATGCCCGGGTCCAAATTCCTCCGCACTTTCGCCCTTTCTCCGCAGGAAGCCGTCGCACGGCTGCAACGGGATTTCCCCGAATCTTTCACCGCCCTGCACCCCGGAACCGACGGCCGGGTGCGCCTGTCGTTCCGCTACGACGAACCCGTCGGAACGAGCGGACTGGCGGCAGACGCGGAGCTGACGCCCGCCGAACGGGCTGCGGTTCGCAACATCCTGCGCAACGGATGCCCTGTCCGCACGGTCCGCACCTCCCGCACGATCTCCACCGGAGCCTGCCAACTGATCCTCGAACGCACCGGGGAGGCCGGGTATGCCCTGCGCACGCTCTTTCCCGGGGAACTCGCCCCTCCCCTTCCCCTGCCGGGCCAAGTCCCCGATCCTTTCTGGGCGACGCATCTCCTCATCGAATTCAACTGAATCCGGCCGGAACCGGGGACGGCATGCGCACCGGTTCCGAACCCGTTTTCCAAACAATGCGGGACAAATGCCGTGCATCGTGAAACAGATTTTTGATTTTAAGCCGGAGAGTTCCGTATATCGTGAAGAACGGGGCGCATGGATAGTACTCAGGTATTATCCATTCATTTTTAGATAGAGTTGTAACTTAAAAAGTTATGACTCTATTTGCATATAGCAGGTAATGGTTAGGAAACAGTCGTATGCATTTGTTCGCATCTGCGTTCCATCTTGTCAAACAACTCCTGTTATTGAATACAAATTTAATAAAATGTCCCGATTTTTCAAATTGGATAATTTATTTAGAATGACTTCACCATGATAAATAGACAGTCCTCCAATGGTTATATTCCATCAAATGATCGTGAACAACAAAACTATCTCGGAGGATATGGGTTATCGTTCCGGAATATTGAGGAACATAAACACATTGACAAACGCTTGTACACTAATATAGAGCGTATGACTTTAAATATTTGGTTCTCCCGTCTCTAAATAGATTGAACCTGATAGATAAGCCGATTATATGCGATGTTGAACCGTTCACATAAATATCGATCGCTTCTGAATCGTACGATAAGCCCCGGGGATCTTTGATTTTGAAAACTAGCAAATCTCCGGGGCGATCTATGACGAATCGGTTATCGACCGGTGTGTTTATCGGGCATTGCCCCCTCCGGAACGTCAATTACGATGTCGTTTCTGTTTGCGAAATGAAGACGATCTTTCGGAACAGGAGCGACCCAACGGCATATTCGTCCGCGCCAGGGCATACGGGAAAAATCCGAAGGCCGAAAATAAAAGGGCTGTCTGTTATTCCCTCCACCCGGACCTTTTCCCGAATCAACCCAAAGTCAGCCACGTCCGACTCCGTTTCAAGGCTGCGCACAGTCTGCCGCCCAGAAAGAAAAGGCGATAACGCACAATAGTCGATGGAACGATTAATCGAAATATTCTTTCCAGATTTCCGGCACATCGAACGGATAATAGTTGTCGATCTCCGCGGCGAGAGTAACCAATTGTTTCCGTTCAGGACTTCGAATCACTCCATCCCGACATACGGCGGCCCGGACCACCGTCGAATCGGTCACGGTAAAAGGAGCTTCGTAAAGCGAAGCGTCGGGCGTCGGCGGGGTTCCGTCTAACGTGTAGCGAATCTCTGCGGGATATTTCTCACAGTCGAGAGTCACCTCAACCGCTCTATTTCCGGAACGAATGCGAGTCGTGATCTCAACTTCGTCGCTCAGCGTAAAAGTATTTAGCCCCCGTTGCTGCAACAGTGGGATATGGGAGTTCATCCGGACTTTGAAATCGCACCATTCGCGCTTCTCCTGCGGTGTCCATGCCAATTCTGCCACAGCCAGCAGACGCGGAAAGATCATGTATTCCTGTTGCTCTTCATCTTCGATATATTCAGCCCACGTACATCCCTGCACACCGACGATGCGGTCGGCGCGATCCGCCCGGATCGGCTCCACGGCCGCAGGGTCCACGAATTCGGCCCGGATGATCGACTCGTTGCGGGCCGCCGATTCCGGATCAGCCGGCACCGGCTCGAAAGCGTACATCTTTTTAATGGGAGAATATCCGTACATGGCACGCGGCTGAGTGGAAGGATCGGCCTGATACCAGTCGAAATAGAGCACTTCACCGGGTGTCATTACGGCATAATTGCCCCGATTAGCGGCTTCGATAGCCCCTTTCTGTCCACGATACGACATAACCAAGGTTTCGGAATGCAGTTCGTTGTGCAGTATTTCATCCCAGCCGACCATAACCCGCCCTTTCGAAGCGAGAAAATCCTGGATACGGGCGATCATATAGGGTTGGAGTCCCTGTATCCCGTCAAGTCTCTCCCGCTCGATCAGGGCCTGGCATTTCGGACAGGTCGCCCAGGCGACTTTCCGGGCCTCGTCGCCTCCGATATGGATGTATTTCGAAGGGAAAAGCTCCATAACTTCGGTAAGCACATCCTCCATAAAAGTATATACCTGTTCGTTGCCGACACAAAATTCTCCCGTCGTATAAGGTTTGCCCGTACAGCACAACTCCGGATAGCCGATGAACACGGCGTCGGAATGCGCCGGGAATTCGATCTCGGGAATGACCGTAATGTGCCGCTCGGCGGCGTAGGTCACGATCTCACGGATGTCCTCTTTGGTGAAATATCCGCCGTAAGCGCCCGGAGTTCCCTCGGGAAGATAGCGACGGTCGTTCTGGTCCCACCATGCATACCAATCCCGCTGCGTGCGGAATGCCCCTTCGGCGGTGAGCCGCGGATATTTGTCGATCCGGATGCGCCAACCACCGTTATCGGTCAGATGGAAATGGAATACGTTGAGTTTGTAGCGGGCCATTTCGTCCAGCATCTTCAGCACCTGACTTTTCGGAAAGAAATGCCGCGATACATCCATGTGCATGCCCCGGTAGGCAAACCGGGGCCGGTCGCTGACCCTTACGCAAGGAATACCCTTGTCGGTCATCAACTGTTCCAGCGTCCGTTTCCCATAGAAAATGCCGGTCTGGGTGGCGGCCGTGAGTCTCACCGACGAGCGATCGACCGTAAGTTCGTATCCCTCCCGTCCCAGCGCATCCATCCGGGAATTGTCCACAACTACGGTCGTGAAGTCGTCCACCGTCGTGTTTCCCGGCTGAAAATACCCGGACAGCACCTCCATTTCCGCCGGGCGCGGAATGAGATTCACCCGAATCGCTTCGTGTGAACAGCACCCGGAAAGGGCCATTAAACAAAGAAAAAGAATAGAGACTCCCCAGCCCGAACGGATACGTCCCGGCAACAATCGTTCATTCATGTCCAATTGATTTTTACATAAAATACGGCCCGGCCGTCAAGCCGGGCCGAAACATTCCTATTTACAGGACCACACGGTTATCTGCACTTCGGCAACATTCACATCGGAATCCTCGACCACATTGCCGTCGGCGTTCACCCGGGAGGTGATCTCGCATTTCACATACCGGTAGGTCGCATTTCCCTTGTCGAATTCGATCCGCCCGGTCGTGACCTCGGCTCCGGCGTCTTCCGTAGGTTTCGTCCGGTCGGAAGTGAAAGTCGTGATCAGCGTCCAGCTTTCGTTGCCGCCCCGATAGTCCTCCGGAGCATTGCTTCCATAGATATTCATCGTGCGGAGCTTCTGGCCGCCTTTGCCTCCGAATTTGTTCCAGTAGGTGAGCGTAATGCCCTGACATCCGGTTCCCAAATCCACATACCACGACGGAACGGTGCCTTTTTCTGCCTCCCCAACTGCGTCGGGGCCCCAATAGAGGTCCTTGTGCTCGTCGCTCCCGTCCATGATACCGTCATAAAGATACGAATCGTATTTTACGGAACCGTCCCAGTCGGTGAATACGGACGAAGCCCAGAAATTGTCATATCCGGGATCGGCTGCGCCGCTGATGGGAAGCGGCGCCGAGGACCAAACCTTATTCAGGTCGTCGTCGGTCTGGAAGTGATCCTCGATCGTTATGCTCGCATCCCACGGAGCATAGGTCAAACCCAACGTCAGTTCAGCATTCTTCAAGATCTCTTCCGCACGGCCTTCAAGCCGCGTGAGTTTGTCTGCCGGAATACTTCCGGAAAGACGTACGACGAAATCCTCATACGCGTCGCCCCGGAAAACCCGAAAATCCATCTTCACATTGGCCCTCGTCTCGTCCGAAGGCATCAGCACACTCCGGGCTGAAAAAACGGTTCCCTCTTTCGTCAGCTCGATCCGCTTCGAAGCAGGCTCCCCCGTCGAAAAGTCGTACTGCCCCGTAAGGTCGACCCGGTCGTAGAGATCGCCTACGGTAAGTTCCACGGCCGTGACATCATTCGGGACATCGGTCAGGCGGACATCCAAGGCCCCGACCAGCCGTTGCAGGTCGGAGACGGGAACCGTCGCGCCGACATTCCGGGAAACGGACGCCGTACCGAGCACCATATCCGGAATAGTCTCGTTCATGTCCGTTACGGTCACGGTTGTGTTCTTTTTGGCCTCGTCCGAAGCCTCATAGAAAACATGAGGAACATCACGATCCATCATCAGCGCGACAAGCGAATAAGCCGCCTTTTCCACCACGAAAGGTTCGAGATCGCCGAACGAGTCGGCATGCTGGTATTTATAGCAGTCGGATGACATGTCGTTGAAAAGGTAGAGCGACACCCCATACTCACCGAGCCCCTCGAAGCCATCGCTTTCGGATGCAAGAACGGGAACGATCTTCCAAAGCTGATCCCCCTCTTCCGGTCTTTCGGATTTCGCCTTGTCCTCGTCGCACGAGCAAAGCAGAACGAGCGTGAGCGCAGGCAGTAACAGAAGGCGTGCAAGGCGATCCGCCCATCCGCAGGCATTCCCGACATTCTGTTTTTTCATCATCATGGCTTTCATATTATATACTTGATTCTTCAGGCCCCGCAGGCCCACACGACTGCCGTTCGGGGCGATGCCGGGAACGGACCGTTAAAGTCCGCTCCCGCAAATCCCCATTCAGCGTATCGCAGGAGGAGAACTCCCCTCCGACAATTATTTGAACTCCCAGTAGGAAACCTCTACCTCGCCGACATTCACGTCGAGCACATCCGTAATGGTCGCACCGTCAGGATTGACCTTAGATGTCATCACGCATTTTACATACTGATAGGAGACGCTTCCATCCTCCGAGAATGCGATCTTGCCCGTCGTCACCTGCGCCCCGGCGTCCGTGGTCGGAGTGGTCTTGTCGGAGGTGAAAGTCATGATCTTCAACCAATCCGCATTGCCACCGCCGTAATCGGCTCGCGTATTGCTTGCGTAAATGTCCATCGTCTTGATTTTCTGACCGCCCTTACCGCCAGCCTTGTTCCAGTAGTCGATGGTCACGCCCTGCTTGGCAGCGCCGAGGTCGATATACCAGACGGGAGCCGTGCGGTCCCATTCGTCAGGACACCAATAGTTGCTTCCGTCCGTTTTGTTCCCGTCATAAAGGTTGTACTGCCAGAATGTCTCGCCCCAGCCGGAATCGCCTCCATCGGACGACGCCCAGAAATTGTCGTATCCAGGAGCGGCTGAACCGCTGATTGGAAGGGCTGTCGGACCCATCCACTGCTTGTCAGGGGTAGTCTCGTCGATGGTAAAGCTGTCGGAAAGATTCACCACCGTGCTGTCCCAGGCCGCGTAGGTAATCGCCGAGTTGAGGTTGACCTTCGAGGAGGAACTGCCGGCTTCGACCGTCGTCGCCAGTTCATACTGCCCGTTGGCCGCGATCCGGCCCGCAGGGGTGCTGGTGTAATCCGTGCCGTTGACGCTGTAAGTCAGCGAGAGGTTGGAAGCCTCCGTATCGGTAGGCATCACGATAGCATTGCCGACGAACTTGCCTTCGGCATTCTTGGTGAGTACAAGACTTTTCGATGCGAACGCAGCTCCGCTCTTGGAAAACGCTCCGTCGAGACTCACCTGATCGTACATGTTGCCGATCGTCAGGGTGATGCTCTCGGCATCGACGTTCTCCAGTCCGCTGACCGTCACCGTGACCGATGCCACGACGCGCTTGAGCTGGAGTGCGGCCGCCGCGCCTTCGGCACCGACCGTAACGACGTCGGAATTACCGACCAACAGTTCGGGAATCTGAGCCGAAATGTCGGTTATTTTGACACGTGCATCGGCAACGGCATTCGAAGCGGCGACACCCGTAAAAGTGAGATTCGTCTCGTCGCTGGAAGCGACGGCGTAAACGGTGTAGCTGCCCGGCTCGACCGAGAAAGAACCTAAAGCCGCAGCATCGGCGGCGCTCTTTGCATCCGCAATGTTACCCTCCGACACCAGAATCGCCCGGTGTGCATAAGCAGCCTCGGCGGCATCCGCCGAGCGGGTCTCGATCTTCAGTTTCGGTCCGTTGTCGGGAGTACCTCCCGGAATCTCCTCCGAAGAGGAGCAGCCCGTCAGAATCATACCGGCCAGCATGGCGACGGCAAATGTGTACATGGAATACTTTTTCATAATTATGCGTTTAAGGTGGTTAATAAAATTTTTTTATTGATTTCAGGCGGTTATTCGAACGTCACGTTCCGGACGTATCCGTTTATCTCCAGATGAGGCCCCGATCCGTCGGTTACCGGCGCGCCGTTGACCGTGAAGTTCCCGATCGTCACTCCGTCGATCGACTGCGCGTCGCTGCGTCCTCTGATCCAGCTCGGAGTCGCCCGCGTACCGGTATAGGCGATGTTGCGCAGGGTGATGTTCCGGGCCCATTGTCCATAAAGTCCGTCGAACGCCCAGGCGTTGGTGAAGTGCGCGCAGAAAACCTTTCCGCCGTCGATGTCCTCGACAATGATGTTTTCGAACGCAATATCCTCGAACGTGCCGTTATCGGCGATCATCACCGCCATCGCTCCGGGATAGATCCCGTCGTTCTGACGGTTTTCCAGCACGATGTTGTCGTGGAACCGGATATTCCGGAATGCAATGCCCCGCGCCTCGGGGCCTACGAGCATATTGTGCGCCTTGTCGGCCCAGAAAACGCAGTTGCGGATCTCGTAGTTGCAGACCTCGAAGTTGCGAAGCCCGGCAACCATCCAGATCGCCCCGTCGGAATAGGAGCCGTCGGTATTCGTATGGGAAGCGATGTATTCGGGCGTGGCATTGAAAGCCTTGATGGTCACGTTATCGTCGTAGTTACGCTGGAAGGTGTTTTCGACCAGCACATCGCGGCAGCAGATGAAATCCATGCCGTCGGAGTTCATGATCCAGCCGATCTCCTTGATATTGTCGATATGCACGCCCGTGCTTCCGACGATCTTGAGTGTCCAGTTCGGCGTGTCGCGCAGCAGGATGCCCTCGACCTTGAAACCGTTGCAGTCGAAGGTTTCGATCTGCGGCTGGCGGCCGTCACCGTGATTCTCCTTCGACGAACAGAGGATGCCCCGCCCCCGGATCGTCAAGTTGCGGCATCCCTTGGCATAGATGCAGCCGTAGACCAGCGCCCCCTCGTCGAGATAGATCGTCTGATTATCCTTATAGAGAATCTCCTTGCGCCCCATATTATGAATGCCGGGACCGAAATAAGTTACGTTGGCACCCGTCGGGATCGCCGTGTCGGGCAGGTCGGGCAGGATGAAGAGGTTCTCCATCCGGTTATCGTCGAACTCCACCGAAACCTTTTGCGCGGGATCGTCCAGTTCGAACTCGACGCTGTTCGGGGTCTGCACGTTGGGCACGATGCCGTAAGAAAGCGGACGAATCTCCACTTTCGAAAACGTCCCCGCACGGCGGGTCACACGGACCTTCAACGGAGCGGCGAACGCATCGGTGAACATTGCAAAGCCCATGTCATGCTGGACGTACCCCGCAGCCGGATTGGCGGCATAGTCCGAAACTTCGGCATTGTGCACGAAAATCTCTTCCCAGCATCCGTTGCGGAAAATCTCTACCGTGAAATCGTCATTGGCCGGACGGTCGTCCATGGCGGGCAGCCCGTCGTCGGGAATCGTCGTCGGAGCGTCCCAGGGGAGATAGCTGATCACGGGCGTAAGTTTCAGGTCGGTATCGTCCTTAAATTTCGCCGCGACCGAAAGCGCGTATTTCCGATTAGCCTCGATACGCGTTTCCTGCACGGAAACATAATTCTTTCCGTTGATCGTGAAGCGGAACTCCAACGTCGCGGAGGCTGTGTCAGTCGGCAGGACGACGGCCTGGCCGACATAACGTCCCGCGCTGTTCCGAGCCAGCACGATCGCCTTTTCGGAAAATTCAGCCCCGCTGTTTCCGGGCGTTCCGTCGGAGGCGATCCGGTCGTACATCCGGGGAATCGAGACCGTGATACTTTCGCAGGAGAGCGCTTCCAGCCCCACGACAGTCACCGTAAGGTGAGCCACGGCCCGCTTCATCCCGACCGGAGCCGAAACCGATCTGGCGACGGCTTCGAAACGGCTGTTGCACCCGATCAGCAGGTCGGGAATCGGAGCGGTCATGTCCGTTATCCGGACGCCGTACTCCGACAGAGCGATCCCCTCCGCTGCCGGAAAGGTCAGATTATCCTCGTCCGCAGCAGCAACCGCCAGCATTCCATAGGTTCCCGGCTCTACCCGAAACGGTGCGAGCGCCGCGGCGGATGCCGCAGAGACGGACTGCGCAACAACGCCTTCACGGATCAGGCAGACACGGTGGGCATAGGCGGCCTCCGCAGTCACGGACTGCGGTACGGCCCGCACCATAGCCATTCCGCCCGCAACCAAGTCCGAATCGCACGCGGAGTCGGAGCAGGCGGCTGACAGCGCGGCCGTACACAGGGCAAGAGAGGTTATTAAGATTCTTCTCATGACAAAAGTCTATTCGAACGTTACGTTTCGGACATATTCATTGATCTCCAGATGGGGGCCCGATCCGTCGGTTACCGGCGTGCCGTTGACCGTGAAGTTCCCGATCGTCACTCCGTCGATCGACTGCGCGTCGTTGCGTCCTCTGATCCAGCTCGGAGTCGCCCGCGTACCGGTATAGGCGATATTGCGCAGGGTGATGTTACGCGCCCATTGTCCATAAAGTCCGTCGAACGCCCAGGCGTTGGTGAAGTGCGCGCAGAAAACCTTTCCGCCGTCGATGTCCTCGACAATGATGTTTTCGAACGCAATATCCTCGAACGTGCCGTTATCGGCGATCATCACCGCCATCGCTCCGGGATAGATCCCGTCGTTCTGACGGTTTTCCAGCACGATGTTGTCGTGGAACCGGATATTCCGGAATGCAATGCCCCGCGCCTCGGGGCCTACGAGCATATTGTGCGCCTTGTCGGCCCAGAAAACGCAGTTGCGGATCTCGTAGTTGCAGACCTCGAAGTTGCGAAGCCCGGCAACCATCCAGATCGCCCCGTCGGAATAGGAGCCGTCGGTATTCGTATGGGAAGCGATGTATTCGGGCGTGGCATTGAAAGCCTTGATGGTCACGTTATCGTCGTAGTTACGCTGGAAGGTGTTTTCGACCAGCACATCGCGGCAGCAGATGAAATCCATGCCGTCGGAGTTCATGATCCAGCCGATCTCCTTGATATTGTCGATATGCACGCCCGTGCTTCCGACGATCTTGAGTGTCCAGTTCGGCGTGTCGCGCAGCAGGATGCCCTCGACCTTGAAACCGTTGCAGTCGAAGGTTTCGATCTGCGGCTGGCGGCCGTCACCGTGATTCTCCTTCGACGAACAGAGGATGCCCCGCCCCCGGATCGTCAAGTTGCGGCATCCCTTGGCATAGATGCAGCCGTAGACCAGCGCCCCCTCGTCGAGATAGATCGTCTGATTATCCTTATAGAGAATCTCCTTGCGCCCCATATTATGAATGCCGGGACCGAAATAAGTTACGTTGGCACCCGTCGGGATCGCCGTGTCGGGCAGGTCGGGCAGGATGAAGAGGTTCTCCATCCGATTGCCGTCGAACTCCACCGAAACCTTTTGCGCGGGATCGCCCAGTTCGAACTCGACGCTGTTCGGGGTCTGCACGTCGGGCACGATGCCGTAAGAGAGCGGACGAATCTCCACTTTCGAAAACGTCCCCGCACGGCGGGTCACGCGGACCTTCAACGGCTGCCGAAACGAGTCCGTAAACAAGGCGAACCCCATTGTATACTGGGTATATCCCGCCTCGGGATTGCCGGCATAATCGGAAACCCGGGCATTGTAAACGAAAATCTCCTCCCAGGTTCCGCCCCGAAAAACCTCGACCTTATAGGCGGCGTTTCCGGGCAGGACGTCCCGGCCCTCCCCATAGGCCGTTCCGGGCATCAGGCAAACAGCAAGTATCCAGAATACGCCTTGTGCAATCTTCAACAACATTCCTATTCGGTTTTAAATCCATACTTTTGCAGCAGAGCTTTCGCCTCTGCATCTGTCAATTCCTTGCCGGTCAACACTTTCAGCAGAGGACAGTTGATCCGGTAAATGCCATATTCCATATCGACAAATCCGAATCCGCCGTCGAGGCACTCCCAAAGCGTCCATGGAATATTATTTGCCTCCATGGCAGCCACCATATCCGTGAACCACGCCAAACGCATCGCTTCCGCGACGTTTTTACTGCATCCGAATTCGCCGCAATGTACCGCAAGTCCGGCATTCCGACCGTCGGACGCCGCATTGGACATTTCACCCATAATCCGGTCGGCATTGTAGGTCGTTTTGTGAAAAGAGGCATACTGCGGGTATTTGTCAGCATCCGACTGAGTGGGAATGACCACCCCCGGATATTGCACGGCTCCCTGATAGCCGACCCACGCCAGCATCTTATAATGCGACAGCAGCATCGGGAGATAATAATGGAACGACACAACCGCATTGGGATCTTCCTCGGCCACCCGTGCATACTTGATGTAGTTGTAGTCCTGCCAGCCCATTGCCGGGACGAATACGATCCGTTCGGGGTCCTGCTCTCGGACTGCCGTCAGAACCTCATTCTGGAGCTTATTCCAACCAGTTGCGTCGGGTGTCCCGTCATGCGGTTCGTTCAGCAGTTCAAAGGCCACGCACTTCGGATTGTGGCCCTTGAATTCTGCAGCAAGTTTTCGCCAAACATTTACGAAATGGGTGCGAAATTCGGGATAGGCAGGGTCGTACAACTCCTCCTCCCGGTAACTGTCCGAGCCTTCACGGGGAGCCAGTGTGTGCATGTCGAGAATCGCATACATGCCGTTTTGCTCGCACCATGTAAAAAGTTCGTGTAATTTCCCGACGGCCTTTTCGTTAAACTGCCCCTCCCGGTCAAAGATGCACAGCTCGTCGACGGGAACCCGGAAATGGTCGAATCCCAACTCTTTCCACAACGGGAATTGAGCGGGCATGACATAGCCCAACCAGTCACGATCGGCTTCCGTCATCCAATAAGCGAGGTTCACGCCGCGCCGAAACCGGAAGTCAGAGAGATGATCTGCCACCGGTATCGGAGCAATGTCGGCAACCAGTCTATAAGTGTACGTATTGCGGCCTTTGTAAACGGAAAAACTCTCCCCGGTCGAAAGGTCGTACGAAACCTTTTCGCTTGTCGGCCGATAGCCGTCGGAAAGCGTGATATCCAGCGGTACGGCACCCAACAGCTCCTCCGGATATTCCGAAGCATAGATCGTCGTGATCGGGAACGAAACCGTCCTCGTCTCATGGTCAATCACTCCCTCGATCGGTTTCCCGCGAAACAGGAAAGAGGCCGACAAGACCGGAGTTTCGTTCCGGGCTGAGATTTCGTAGGAGACCTCCCCGGCTCCCGAGCTGACCGTCACGGTTCGGGGTTGCGTCAGGTCCATCGTCGTCTCCGGTTCCTTCGGAGAAACCATCGCATACCCGGGATTCAACTGGAACGTCAACTCCACGGCATCCACATCCCGCTTTTTGTCGAAAGTCAGACGGATCGTCCGCTTGCCGTCGTCGATGACCGCCGAAATGGAAGTCCGCCCGCCGTCGGCAGCGGTCACCAGGGCAAAAGGCTTATTCGCAAATACGCCGTCCAGACCGGAATCTTCCCCACAAGCAGGCATCAATGCGACATAAATTAGCAGCAATATGTATTTCAAGAGTTTTTTCATCTTTATCGTTGCTTTTTCAATTATGATTGTCATTCGGCTTCGGGATCGACCAATTCCCGCACGACCTCGTAAAATTCGATCTCTGCGAGTGAAAAATAGGGCTGGTAGACATCGGTTCCTTTCACCACCTCGTATTTTACATGGGAAATAGGTTCTTCCGGCAGAAACAACTCCGAAGTGTAGGAGGAACCCAGATCACCGGGCAGGTTATCCAATTGGGCCAGCAACACCCACGTTTCGCCATCCGGGCTGCCGTAAATATTCACGGCCTTGGGCAGCGAACCGTTCGCTTTCTTACGGTTCCAATATTGGAATTTAAACGCTGAAACTTCCTTGCGAAGATCGAAAGTCAGGTGATGATAACCCGTAGGCTTCAATTCGGGATAGGTCCACTCATCCCAGAAACTCTGGAAAAAAGTATCCGGATTTCCATCCACAAGCAATTCCAAGGGGCCTTCGCTCGGCTCCTGGGCATTGGTAGCCAACTGGTCTGCTGCGAGCGGGATCGGATTCTCCGCAACAACCACATAATAGGACTCGGCCTTTTCACACTGCCGTTCGATATAGACGGGTTGCCCGGGCGTTCCGTTTACATCGTAAGCCGTAAATGTGAAACGGTACTTCCCATATCGGTTTAGCAGTCCGTCAATGTAGAGGGTGCCGGTATAGCGGCTGCACTGCTTCGAAATTGTCGTCTGCGTGCCGAAATCGTAATACGAAACCTCGG
>OMGY01001417.1_pt1 | contig 21975 bp, 21 predicted proteins | sample 1674461 | NCBI WGS metagenome assembly OMGY01 (sample SAMN05578579, study PRJEB25193) | human gut metagenome | biome: Human Microbiome; feature: human-associated habitat; material: feces | host: Homo sapiens | place: USA:Birmingham
ATGCAAAAGACCAAAGAGCCGATTTATCTGCCGCTTTCCCCCGAAGCCTTGAAGTGGATGCCGGAACGTGGGGAGAAGACATCGGAAGAAGACCATGTATTCGATTTGCCGAGCCCAACGATGATAAACACGCTTCTCAAACCTTGGGCGAAAGCGGCTGGAATAGATAAGCGGTTTTCATTTCACACGAGCAGGCACACGTTCGCAACGATGATGCTGACGCTCGGCGCAGACCTCTACACGACCTCGAAACTGCTCGGTCATGCCGATGTGAAGATGACGCAAGTCTACGCCAAAATCATCAATCAGAAAAAGGACGATGCGGTCAATTTAGTAAACGGGTTGTTCGACTAAAGCAGCCACCGAGTTTTCGGATTTTTCGATGTTTTTTGCTGGTGCAGTTTATTCCCGCGCGGGCATATATAATTCTGTTTAGTTTAGTATTTCTCTATATATAGGGCAAGAAAACTAAAGTAAACCGTTTCATGCAAACATCTGAAAAGAAAATTGGAACAGTGCAGTTGTTCAAAACCATGCCTAAAACAGGAATTTTATTGCTCGGATAATAGGAAGAAATGGCGACTTTGAAAGGCTCTCTATTTTATCCATGAAAGTCAAGTAAAGTATAATCTTATTCTTGTTAGGTAAGACAACGCTACAAGGGGCAAATTCTTTCTTCCACCCTCTTGTCGGATGCCTGCTTGACATGAACTGGTGTAGGCTAAATTTCCCGATACACTCAAAGCTATCTGCCTATACGTTTGCCGTTTCATAATCTGCCCGACATTGGACAATCTCACTACCTCTGCTTGCAGATTGCATGGCAACCCACCCGACGACGAATGTCGGACGGGGTATTAGGCTCCCCCGAAAGATATTTCGTGGCACAAGGACAAGCCCGGACTAAAACGGTTTTGGCAAACGTCTAATAGCTACTATGAAGTCGGAGGTTGGGAATTTCCCAATGAAAATGCCATAAAAGAGTATCATTACAAAGTTTAAAATAATTACACGCCAAATTTCCAATCAAAACAAAGCCAAATTTCCAAATACAAATCCGTCATTTTTCCAAATAATCTTCAAAAATGAATTGAATTACAAGGAAATGTACTATCTTTGCACTAAAACACAATTCTATGGAATATAAAAATCGAATAGCAGATCAACTGCTACGTGATAAATTAGAGGCAATGGGTGCTGTCTTGATAGAAGGCCCCAAGGCTTGTGGCAAAACAACTACAGCAGAGCAACAGGCTAAAAGTGTCATTTATATGGATGACCCTGCCAAGCAGCAGCAATATAAGCAAATGGCGCAAACAAATATTGGCTTTTTGCTAGAAGGGGAAACACCTCGCCTGATAGATGAATGGCAAGAAGTTCCTCAATTTTGGGATGCCATTCGATTTGAGGTAGACCATAGAGACGAAGATGGACAATTTATGCTTACTGGCTCTGCTGTGCCGGCAGAAACCAAAGATATTCATCATACTGGTACTGGAAGATATGGATGGCTTACAATGCGACCTATGAGTTTGTGGGAGTCGGGAGAGTCGACAGGTGAAATTAGCCTCTCCGATTTATTTCTTGCTCCGAATAAAATAGGGGCTTTGAATAAACTCACATTGCCCATGCTGGCATTTATCGTTTGTCGTGGAGGATGGCCTAAAGCCCTGCAAAAGAAAACGGAAAAGGCAGCACTGCTACAGGCAACGGAATATTATAAAGCTATTACGAATAGCGACATATCACGGGTTGATAATGTAAAACGGGATGCAGAACGGGCCAAGAGAATCATGCGTTCTTATGCCAGACATCAAGGGTCACAAGCAAGTATCGCAACAATACTTGCAGATATATCGACTAATGAACCAGAAGATGTCAGTGATGAAACAATAGATTCATATCTTACCGCCTTGCGGAAAATATTCGTGATAGAGGATATGCCTGCGTGGAATCCCAATTTAAGGAGTAAAACTGCTGTTCGCACATCTGATACAAGGTACTATGTCGATCCGTCAGTCGGTGTGGCGGCTCTTGGCTTAGGCCCTAATGATTTGATAAATGACCTAAATACATTTGGGCTGTTTTTTGAGACAATGTGTATTCGTGACCTTAGGGTTTATGCAGATGCCTTAGATGGTTCTGTCTATCATTATAGAGACAAAAACGGCTTGGAATGCGATGCTGTGGTGCACTTGCGTAATGGTTCGTATGGTCTTGTTGAAATAAAATTGGGTGGAGAAAAATTGATTGAGGATGGCGCAAAAACCTTAACGGCACTTGCAAATATCATAGACACCTCCCGAATGAAAGCCCCAGCTTTTTGTATGGTGCTGACAGGTGTTGGTGACTTTGCCTATAAACGAACAGATGGAGTGTATGTTGTGCCGATTGGATGTTTGAGACCATAAGTTTTGGCATTCAGAATATTAATAGTTAATGTAAGCAATGATGCATGGATAAGATCTGTAACTTCGATATTGTAATCAATACATGTCTTGCTGAGATCAATCCGGCCTCGGTAATGCCGGATTTTGATAAGAACGGTTTTTTGTTATCGGTCATCAACGGATTTGAAGACGGAGCATGGCGGAAAAAAGTATTCCGTCAGTTTGTGTTGGACAATATTGCACAAACGGGTCTATCGGCCGAAGATAGGGATAATCTTTATTGCGAATCTCCATATACGACGCTGACTGAATCTGTCAAGAATCTGAGACTTGTGGATACAGATAACGGTCAAGGCAGTGAGATTGCAGAAATCGTCCTGTATGGAATTATGCGCTATTATTATGGTGCATTGCCTGTTGTGCCCAAAATATTTTACAAACAAAACACCAATGACAATGCCAAAGGGGCAGACAGCGTTCATATCGTTTTAGACGACAAGGGAGATTTCACTTTATGGCTGGGTGAAGCAAAGTTTTATAGTAACATCGCCAATGAGCGAATGTACGAACCTGTCAAGTCCGTATTCGATACTATTAGTACTGATAAGATAAAGAAAGAAAATTCCATTATTACAAGCATTTCGGATTTGCAATATGTCATTCCCAATCCTGATACGAGAAAGTTCGTTCAAACCATTCTCAGACGTGAAACTTCTGTTGACGAAATAAGGAAAAGACTACATATTCCCATACTGTTACTTCATGAATGCGATAAGACACAGAAAGCAACTGAGTTGTCAGAGACTTATTTGGGAGAGATTAAGCGATACCATTTGGACCGAGCTATCAACTACTTCAATATTCAGAACGGTAAGCAAAAGAAACAGAATGTCCATGGCTACGATAATATTCAATTCCATTTGATTCTTTTTCCTGTCCCTAATAAAAATGAGATTGTCAATTGGTTTGTAGAACGAGCTAAACAAATTAAGGAAGATGCTTGATTACGAGATATACTCCGAGTGCGATCAGATTAATGATTTGATTGAGAAGCGAGACATGGCGACGGCTCGCTGTAAGGTGATCAATTTGTTGGATAGAATGCAACAAGACGGGAACCAGTATAATCTTATGGTTAATCATTTTATCCGGGTTGTCGGTCTATTCCCATATATCGATAAAAAGACAGCATCATGGGACGATCAAGTCGTGGTCGAGGCATTCAAAGCAGATGTTGGCGATAAAACACCCGTAACGCTGCATAGTGCCCAGTCTCGTGTTTTGAAGCGTCTATTGCTTGGCGAGAATATCGCTGTGAGTGCCCCTACGAGTTTTGGCAAAAGTTTTATCATCGACGCTTTCATTTCAATCAGAAAACCGGACAATGTGGTTATAATTGTTCCAACGATAGCCTTAGCTGATGAAACACGCCGCAGGATTGAACATAAGTTTTCTCGTTTCTACAAGATAATTACTACCACGGATGCCACCATTACAGAAAGAAACATTTTTATCTTTCCGCAAGAACGCAGCTTTGCTTATTTCGATAAGCTTGAAAAAATCGACATGCTCATCGTGGATGAGTTCTACAAGGCAAGTTCCATGTTCGATGACTCCAGAAGTTCCTCTCTGCTAAGTGCGATGATAGAATTGGGAAAAATTTCTCGACAACGGTATTACCTTGCTCCCAACATTCATAAAATTTCTGACAACGTCTTTACCGAAGGGATGCAGTTTATGCGTTTAACGGACTTTAAAACAGTCATTACAAAGGCGGCCCATCTTTATAAGAATTTACCCAAAAGCGCAGACAAGGAGCAATTTAAAAAAGGACATCTTCTGAGGATTTTACAAAAAAAGAGAGCAAAAACGCTGATTTATGCTGGCAGTTATAAGAATATCGATACAATCTCGAATATCCTTGCCAATGATTTAGCGGTAAAAAAGACCTCACTTCTTCAGGATTTCAACGATTGGCTTAGAGTTAATTATGGACGTAAATTTTCGCTATGCGGGTTAAGTGAAAGAGGAATTGGGGTACATAATGGTAAGATGCACAGATCATTGAGTCAAATACAAGTTAAACTTTTTGAGCAAGAAGAAGGTATTGACACAATGATTTCCACATCTTCGATTATTGAAGGTGTAAATACTCAAGCCGAACAAGTGGTTGTTTGGTCCAACAAGAATGGCTCGTGCAAGTTTGACTATTTTACTTATAGGAACATCATTGGCCGTGCAGGTCGTATGTTCAAGTATTTTGTGGGAAAGGTGTATTTGTTGGAAGAACCTCCTGTACAAGAAAATACAACCCTCGAGATCGATTTCCCGGAAGAGGTTGTTGAATCTCTGGATTCAGCAAATCCTGGCGTAGAAATCAACGAAGAGCAGAATGACCGTATTAAAGAGTATGAGTCTTTTATGATAAAAACTTTAGGACGAGAAAACTTCAACAACATCCGTAGGCTCCCTGCTTTCAAATCCTGTGATTCCAAACTCATAAAAACTTTGGTAAGAAAGTTAAAGGCAGACCCTGCCTGGCCCCAAAATTATGCTGCCCTTGCAGCAACTAATACATATAATTGGCGTGAACCGATTAAAGATGTCATTAATCTCCTTGGTGATAAAATGGGAGGGTTGATAAAACTTGCCATATGGAAAATGCCAAAGAATTGGTCTCATTCTGTGGCATTCATCTATGATGAATTAGAAAAAGACGGATATAAAATTAGTTACGAAGACTTATTCGCAGCTGAACGTTACCTTTCATACAACTTATGCTCAACTTTATCTGTCATTAATATCTTGAAAAAATCTTTCGATCCGGCAGCTCCCGACATATCTCTCTTTATAGGACGGGCATCTAACGCATTCCTTCCAAAACTCGTATATCAACTAGAAGAGTATGGGTTGCCAAGAATGATCAGTCGCAAGATTCAAGATTCTGGTTTAATTAATTTGGAGGATGATGCTAAGGAAATTTCTGAAATTATCATACAATTTAAAACAATAAGTCCAAAGAACCTCATTTCAAATCTTAAAGATATAATGCCTTTTGACAAATTTATTATTCAATATTTTTATGAAGGTATCAGTTAAATAGAACGGGATTCTTTTTCTCGTTGAAAAACTGTTACCCCCCAACATGCCCAAGCAAGAAGAAATAATATTTTTATTAGAAGAAACCGACCCTTTTTTGGGGGGCTCAAAATTATGGTTATGCCGACAAAAAGCGACAGATAAGGACAAGAAATCATAAATCTTGCGCAGTTGGCACTCTCACGCATAAAAAATCACTCGGTAGCAAGGTATTGCCGAAACTTTTGATTATTTTTGCGTTGGATTGGAAGTAACTCCTTTCCAAGACATATTAGATAAGAAAGAAGCGTTATGCTTATCTTGTACTTGAAAACGTAGGAAATTTTCAAATTGGATACAAGGATAGCATAGTGGTTCTCACGCTATAGCGTGGGCTGCTATTGTTACATCCGTATCCAAGGTTTCCTACGACCTTCAAGTAAGAGTGTGGCATACAGTTCCACGCTTCCGTGATTTATAAAGGTTCTTGTGGTAGCTGAAGAATATAAAACTAATTGCGTATGAATACGATTAAGAAAGTATTTTTTGTAGTCTGTAGCATTTTAATATTAGGAAGCTGTGCGCCACTTCGACTGCCTGTAATTGTCAAGAACGCTCCTATTGAAACTTTTAAGTACGCATATATTTCTCCCACAAAAGAACTGACCTCAAGTAGTGGTGGAACATATGGCGGACAATATGGAATATATGGGTCTTCGACAACGAAAAGTGTTAATCCAAGTGACGTTATTTCAGGAGTGTTAATTAAAGAGGGATTTATAATATTGCCAGAGCTTAAGTCAGAGCTGTCTAATGAAACATTAATCGTGAATTACGGTGAAAGTGGTAGGCGGAATAGAGGATTGGGGTATACTATTGAAGTAACAATTCAATTTATATCTGCCAAGACAAAACAAATGATATGCTCTTGTACTGCAGAAGGACAAGGTGAAACTGAAGCGGATGACATTCGCCAAGCTATTAGACGAGCTTTAGATGGCTTATTCCCTAAAAATAATCAATAGACCGTACTTATGAAGAAGTTTATATTCCTATTTGTTTTAATGATAATTACTTTGACTTCATTTGCTCAAAGTAATTCAGTTTATAAAATGTATCGGACGCAAAATTATCACAATCAACTCCGACTAAACACAATGACAGGAGAAGTACAACAAATTCAAGATGACGGTCAGTCTTGGATGATTTGTAGTGCCCGAGAAATATTAGGAGATGTAGCAGGGCGATTCTGTCTTTATGAAACGCAAAATATGTGGACATTTATAATGCTTGACACATATACAGGCAAAAATTGGCAAGTTCAATTTAGCGTGAAAGGCGAAGATTACATGTTTGCCGTTCCTGTTAACAGATACTCCCTTGCTTTTCCTGCCGAAGATTCAAAATGGATTGAGAGGTTTCAAATGTTTGCGACACAGAATATGTGGACATTTTATTATTGGATTCATATAATGGCAAATTATGGCAGGTGCAATATAGTTCGCAAGACTTGGATAATTTGATGTGCATACCCATTAATGAAAATGAATTAGTTTCAGATAATGAAAAGTGTATTTTCTCCATTCAACCTTTAACGAGTATGTACCAATATTACCTTATCAATGACCATACTGGAGATATGTGGAAATTTCAATGGAGTACAAAAGGTGATGATTACAGATGGATTGAAAAATTCTAAAAAATATAATCATGAAAAAGGCGCTATTGTTTATTAGTGGGTTCGTTACAGGAATTGTAGCAACAATCTTGGTAGCGATACTGATTAGTACCACAAATCAATCCAATGATGGTTTCCCGGGGCTTACACTATTCTCTGAAAAAGGGGAATGCATAACAACTTCTAGTGAAATAGAAGTAATGCAAGTTCTGGCACCGAATGTCGCTTTGGCATGGACAGGGGTGGGCTCTTCTATTCTGATAGGATATTAGTTTTGCTTATCAATTACGATGACAAATCTTATTATGACGAGCAAAAAATTAAAATCCCGTCAGGAAAATGCGCAAGACAGATAGGGACGTATCGATACACCGCTAAAAACGTAATGGTTAAAACTGTTCCGGCTATCGTAATTGAGTAAATAAACCGTTTAAGAATATGTGATATGAAACCAAGCGTCAACGACTATACCCGAGAAGAAGAATGCATTTACAAAGACGAGAGATACTCGGTTCGTGATAACGGAGCGGTGTGGCAGCATCCCCGTGAAGGAAAGAAACCACGACCAACCGATTGTCAATGGACTTTCGGTAAGCCCAATAGCAAAACCGGGTATATGGAGATTGGTTCGGCGCGTGTTCATATTATTGTGGCAATGGCGTTTTATGGTGTTCGGGACACAAAGATTTACGTTGTTGACCATATAGACACTAATCGTCAGAACAATCGGATAGAGAATTTACGTTGGCTTACAAGACTTGAAAACGTATTGTTAAATCCTATTTCGCGAAAAAAGATTGAATATATCTGTGGTTGTAGTGCCGAGGAATTTCTCGCCAATCCCGAAAAATATCGGGATATGATTCAGTCCGATACCGGTTTCGGATGGATGCGGACTGTTACTAAAGAAGAGGGTGAACAGTGTTTGAAAAATCTGCTAGAATGGGCCGCGAGCGATAAACAGTCATCAGGTGGCTCAATGGGCGAGTGGATTTATCAACCATTATCTACAAAGTATAATCCTATCGAAGAAATACCGGAAGAACCGGACTATATCATGTCATTAACGCCCGGAGCAGCACAACGCGACTGGCGCACACCTTCTGAATTTCCGTGTACTCCACAAGAGGTCGGCGATACTCCACTTGCCACCTATGCCGAGAAACTAAAGGGTAGGAAGGTTTTTGCTCAAAATCAATATGGTGCATCATTGATAATCAATAGCGGATTTTCCGAAGACAGGCAAGCTCTATATGTGATGACCGAATCATCCGAAGGTGAGGCCGCTATCAAACGTTATGCACTCGCAAGAATCACTTATGAAGATGGCCTATTTATTCATACAGGACATACGTTCTTTACAAAGGAAGGGGCAGAAAAGCAATTTACTCTTGCACAGGGGTTAGAATGGACTGGCGAAGATTCAATAGATGATTATTGCTGATTTTCCGACAAAAACAGTTGTTCGTAAAAGATAGTAATTCTACATTTGTCTGGACACAACAGAATGTTCTCACACAATAAAGAGATGTAACTCTCCATAAGAGGTATCTCGTAAAATGGGATTGCAGCGAAAAGAGAAAATGCGTAGCAAAGTTATCTTCTCTTTTGGCTGTGTATTTGTGTAGGGTAGAATGTGAAAATCCATTGAAAATTCAGTTTAGTTTAGTCTATTAGCCTATATATATGCTAAACCAAAGTAAACTAAATTTAGGTAGGCATATTTGCCTTTCCATATGCCTATGGTTTTATACAAATAGTTATCTTAGCGGAAACACAAGTTTCAATGAAGATATGAGACAAAACACACAAACCTGTCCTTTTCTCTTTTGGCTGTAATAATTCAAGGATAATCCACCGAACGATATTCTTCGGATGAGAGGTCGATAGTCGGAAAACTACTTTAAGAGGCACTTTGAATGCGACCAAGTGCAAGGGATGAAACTAAGTGAAATGCGAAAAACAGAGAATCGCTTAAAATATTGATTTTGTTCCTGTTTTGTTTCCTTGACGAGATACGCAAAACTCTATTATATTAATATACAATACATAGCGTATATATCTTACAATATTTACCAGATTTCCATTCGAGAATGGCGAAACACTTTCGTCTGTTCACATGTTACGGCACCGCTGTGCTACGCACCAAAGATAGGAAAAGTTTTCGAAAATACAAAACGCGGAGTATTGTTATCGGTTATATGGGGTGATATGTCGGTATCTTATTGAATCTGTTATATGTGTAATTGCCTTTGCCGGACTGTCGGGGAGTGGCTGCGGAAATATTTTGCTGTATGGAGTGGCGGTAGGATCATGTCGGGGAAATCATCGGTTTGTCTATGATGGTTTAATGGCCGCTTTCTTTTAAAATCAGCTTTTGTCCGAACTTCTTTTTCTGGTGACGGAATTTTTACCTGTTTTGAGGGAGGTAACTTTGTTTTTTGTCATTCTTTCGTCGGGTAAAACTGTTTTCTTTTGGCACATACTTTTCGACAAAGTGTCGTTTCTTGACGTTTTTCGGGGGGCTTTCGGAGCAGACGAGGTAGCCGTTTCTCGGGAAGATTGCTTATTCATGACTTTCGGGAACATTACGTGCGGCGGCTTTTATATAAGTGTCGTACAGACGTTTGCGTAGAGAGTGCGGTTTGATGACTTCGACCGAACGGCTTCGGGATAACAATTCCATGACAAAGTCATTGGTAATTCTCAACCGCAGTTTTATGATGAGACCTTCATCGTTGTCCGATACTATTTCTTGTGATGTGTGTAGCGGAAGGGTTTTGACAAACGCACCGTCGAGGGTATCGTATCGTAAAATGATTTCTTCGATCGGTGTTTGAGGGTCGTTCCAGATGCCGAAACTTTCTCGGAACAACGCCGGAATGTCGATGTCTTCCCGGCGGGTGAAAGGCTTGTCGGCAGCAATGCGGAAAAGAGATAGGCGGTCGAGTGCGAAGCATTTAAGCTTTTTGTCGGAGTCATATCCCACGAGATACCAGCGTTGTTGCGATTCTTTGAGGTAGTATGGCTCCACTTGTTTGGAAATGACTTTATTGTCGTGGCGGAACAATGTGTAATCAAATTCTACTGTAAACCGATTTCGTATGGCATCAAGTATTTCGGCGATATTGGCATGTGCTGCATACCGCCTATGTTCGGCCAGTACATATTGTTGCAATACACTATCGCTGTCGATGGCGTTTAACATTTCGAAGTTCCGTAATAGTTCTTCGTGAAAATCGGTGTACTCGTTGTTTTGTACGATAAATATCCCTTGTTTTTGTTGTGGCTTATCGTAAGGCCGAACAACTCCTCAATGGTGTTGAAATCGCGTTGCAGAGTACGTTGCGTGCAGCCGTTTGCTTCGGAGTAACGCCATCGCATGGTTTGATTCACCTCATCGATAAGTTTTTGGGGTGGGATATACTCCGAATTCCGGAGTTTGTTGATAATGATTGCCAGTCGCCTTATGGGATTTATTTTAGCCATGATTTATATCTTTTGCGACAAATATAAGGGCTGACAACGACAAAATGTGTCGTTGTACGACATTTTGAGTGAAAAAATGAGAAAATAAAAAAGAGCCGTTGAATTTTCAACGGCTCTCGGGGTGAAAGATGGGGCTTGAACCCACGACCTTCGGGACCACAATCCGACGCTCTAACCAACTGAGCTACATTCACCATGTCGCTTTGCTTTTGTAAAAGCGATGCAAAGATAGGCGTTTTCTCTGACTTTGCAAATATTTTTCCGATTTTTTTATTCTTCTCTGTTCTCTTCGATACCGATGTTATGAGTACGGAGATGGCTGCGGGTACGATCGGCAAAGAGTTGCATACGCCGGTATGCGGTGGGTGAGAGGGAATCTTGCGGGGTCGATACGGGATAGAGCCTGAATCTTTTATGCCCTGTGAGAAGCGGTCGGCCCGTCCATACCAAGTCGTAACAGCAACGGGCTATGCGGGTATGTCCTGTCGAGTCTTTTTCCAAAACGAGTGTAAACGCGGCTCCGCCGTCGGTATGGGTTCGACTCATGTTGGAGATGAAGTTACCCAACGAATATACGACGACATGTTGCCGGCCGGTGCTGTCGGTGCGTAATTCCATCGGTTGCACGACGTGAGGGTGGTTGCCGATGATATGCGTTACCCCCTGACCGAGAAGCCAGTCGGCCAGTTGCTTCTGGCTTTTATCGGGAAGAAGTTCATATTCGGTTCCCCAGTGCATACAGGCGATGATGGCGTCGGGTTGTATGGCTCGGGCTTCGGCTATATCTTGCCGCATGGCACGGCGGTCTATGCGGTTTACGATACGGGGAGGAGTTTCGACGAGGCTGTTGGTTGCATAGGTATAATTGAGAAGGACGATGCGGAAACCGTTTTTCTCTATGATCATGGGATAGCGGCGCGAGCGGTCGCTTTCATTACGGTAAGTACCGATGCGGGGAATGCAAAGCGAATCGAGCATCGACAAAGTGCGGTCGAATCCTTTCCGTCCTCGGTCAAGACAATGGTTGTTGGCTGTGAGCAGAATGTCGAAACCGCACTCTTTTACGGCATACAGGAATGCGTCGGGTGCCGAGAAAGCCGGGTACCCTCGATAAGGTTTTCCCCCGAGGGTAACTTCGAGATTGGCAATGGCGATATCGGCTTTCGAGACAAGAGGCTTCACGGCGGAGAAACAGTCGGAGTAGTCGTAGATCCCTCCGTTACGGGCCGAATCGATTTGCGCCTGATGTTGCATGAGGTCTCCGGCGAAAAACAGCGTAATCCTTTTTTGAGCCGAAAGGATTACGCTGCAAGACAGAAGTATGAGAAGTAAAGAGATTCTCATACGCCGGCGGTTATTTGTAGATGGCTTTTTTACCGGCCAACAAAGTATTGCGCATGAGCGATACGATGGTCATGGGACCGACGCCTCCGGGAACGGGTGTGATATAAGAGCATTTGGGTGCTACTTCCTCGAAGAGAACATCTCCGTTGAGCCGGAAACCCGATTTTTTCGATGCGTCGGGTACACGTGTCGTTCCCACGTCGACAATGACAGCTCCCTCTTTCACCATATCGGCTGTAACGAAATCGGGTTGTCCGAGGGCGGCGATGATAATGTCGGCCTGCCGGCACATCTCTTTCAGATTTTTCGATGCGCTGTGGCATACGGTAACGGTAGCATTACCCGGATTGCTTTTCTGCATCATGAGTGTGGCAACCGGTTTCCCGACGATATTGCTACGACCCAAGACTACGCAATGTTTGCCTTTGGTGTCGATGTTGTACCGTTTGAGCAATTCCATGATACCGGCAGGAGTGGCCGATACGAAACACGGTAATCCGATAGACATGCGTCCTACATTGATAGGGTGGAAGCCGTCCACGTCTTTACGGTAATCGATGGCTTCGATGATACGTTGCTCGGAGATGTGCTTGGGTAACGGGAGTTGTACGATGAAACCATCGATGTCGGCATCATCATTCAGTCGCTCCACTTCTTTCAGAAGTTCTTCTTCGGTGATGTCGTCTTCATGGCGAATGAGCGTCGATTTGAAGCCGCATTGTTCGCAGGCTTTTACTTTGTGGGCGACATACGTTTCGCTTCCTCCGTCATGGCCGACGAGGATAGCTGCCAAATGCGGGCGTTTTCCCCCATTTGCTACGATTTCGGCAACTTCGGCAGCGATTTCCTGCTTGATTTGTTCCGAGATGGTTTTTCCGTCAATTAGTTGCATACAGTTTTCTGTTTATTTTTATCCATTATTTCATCTATAATTCGAATCATTTTTTCCCCGCGTAAGTTGCGTTTCAGAATAGTTCCATCAGGAGCGAACAATATAATATGTGGAATTCCTGACACTCCGTATGATTTACAGGCCATATTTTCTGTGTCAAATATTTGTGGCCATGTTATATCATATTTTTTTATCGCTTTTGATAGATTTTCTTTTTTATCCCATACAAAGATTCCCAAGACCATGAGACCTTTATCTTTATATTTTTCATGTAGGTTGGCCAGATTACGAGTCTCCTTTTTGCAAGGGCCGCACCAGCTGGCCCACATATCCATCAGCACGTAGTTGCCTTTTCCTATGAAATCTGATAATGATGAGAGATTACCTTCAATATCCATACCTTTTATATCGATAAAAGGATTCCCTTCTATCGTTGCTTTTTGGGCTTTGATATTGGATATGATTGATTGAGCCGTTTTTTTTGATCTCAGCCACGGTCCCAGATTATTGAGAACAGAATCTCTTACGTCGAGACTCGATTCTCTCATAAAAAGTGTAAATAGAAGAGTATATCCTATGATATCGTTGTTATGTCCTTTATAAATCTCGATACATCGTTCTCCCAACTTTTGCTTAAATGTATCCATATAAAGAGTCCATTGGCGGTCAAACTCTTTGGGATCGGGATATAGTTTTTTCAATTCAGCTCTTTTTTCATTAGCGATTTTGTATAGAGAGGCTTCTTCTGCTTTTATTTTGGCATATTCTTCATTTCGAGTTGTTCCCGATGGTTTATTATATTCTTTCAGATTGGCATTTATGTTTCCGCTCTCTAAAATTATATTTGCAAATTCTGTACTGTTATTTACAACTATGCGACAATACGATGCAGTATCAACAGTTCCGGTAAGAAAAAATTTATTATCTTTTATTATTGCACTATCGATGTATTTGTCGTTTTCGTACTTCATAAGATATACGGTTTCTCCGTTCAAGGAGCTGTCGCTTACTTCTCCTTGTATCGTGTATGTATTGGAATGTTGTGCAGAGTTACAGGCACTTAAAACGACCAATAAGCAAACTATACTTAAATAAAATGTTTTCATATTATATCTATTTAAGAGCTTGTCGAGTTTATCTTTTATTTTGTAAGGTGTATTCGACATCGGTAATCATGTTTTTTCCCCGTAGATTCCGTGCGAGAATCGTTCCGTCGGGGGCAAATAATATGATGTGGGGAATACCTTCTACACCGTAATTTTTACGGACATTATTTTGAACGTCGAAAATTTGCGGCCAGGTGATTTTTTCTTTTTCCACAGCTCGTTTCATATTTTTCTCTTTATCCCATACGAAGATACCGACAACGGTAAGACCTTTGTCCTTGTATTTGTTGTGCAGATAGGCGAGATTGGGGATTTCTTGTTTGCAAGGACCGCACCAGCTGGCCCACATGTCCATCAGCACGTAATTCCCCCGATTGAAGAAGTCGGATAAGGCAATATCATTCCCGTTTACGTCCCGGCCTTCGATATCGATATAAGGTTGCCCTACGGCCGTTTTTTTCAAAGCCTCGACTTTTTTTATTTTTTTCTGGATATCTTTTCGAGATCTCAGCCAAGGACCGATATTATCGAGGATTTCGATTTGTTTATCTATATCGGTAGGATAGATGTACGAGTACATGATGAGATATTGTCCTAATGCATCGTTATTGTGTCGGGAAAGAATTTCCCGACATATCGAGTCTTCTATAAGATTTATGTGTGCGACTATGGAGGGAAGTTGCTCGTATAATACTTCTTGGGGAATTTCCCTGTCTCCGTTTTGGGGAGGTTCTATACCATTCTTTTTCCAATAGGCGTCGATGAGAGAATCGAGTTGGGCTGTGAAAATATTTTGTAAACTATCCGCTGTTTTGTTGATGTCGGTTATTTGTTCATTCATCGGACTTCCTTGAGGAAAAACATGTCCATAGAGGTCGAGTGAAATTGTTCCGTTTTCGAGAATGAAAAAGGCATATATGTTTTTATCGACGGATACTTCACAACATACAGCGGTATCGATTTTCCCGTTGAACGAAAACCGGTTTCCTTCTATACGGGTACTGTCTATTTTGGCATGGTTATCTCGTTGTATGATATAGATGGTGCGACCGTCAAATGTCGAATCTTTGAGCTCTCCTTTGACGTGATATGCCGTTGATGTTGCTGTACAGGAGCAAAACAATAAAAGACAACTTATTATTCCTAAAAAAACGTTTTTCATAATTGTTGGAAATAGAATGTACAAATATAGCAAAAAGTCTATATAGATTTGTTACTAGATATGTTTTCTATATATGAAAAGATTGCCATAGATAAAACGGCTGACAGGCTATTTTTGTAAAATTCCTTCTACGAAATCTATCATGCTGTCTCCTCTCAGGTCGCGTTTCAAAATGATACCGTCGGGCGAGAACAGTATGATTTGGGGAATGCTGTTTATGCCGTATTGCCTCATCGGTTGCATGGCATTGTTTTGAGAATTGAATATTTGCGGCCAGGTAATGCCTTTTTCTTTGACCGATGCTATAAAATGTTCTTGCGTGTCCCACACGAAAATGCCGACAACGGTAAGGCCTTTGTCCTTGTATTTGTTGTGCAGATAGGCGAGATTGGGAATTTCTTGCTTGCAGGGGCCGCACCAACTGGCCCACATGTCCATCAGCACGTAATTTCCCCGATTGAAGAAATCGGATAAGGCAATATCATTCCCGTTTACGTCCCGGCCTTCGATATCGATATAAGGTTGCCCTACGGCACTCTTTTTTTCTTGTTCCAATTGCCGGATCAAGTATTTTATAAAAATCCGGTTTTTCAGCCACGGACCGAAATTATCGGTTATTTTTTCTTTGAGTTTCAAATCGGACGGGAAAAAAGGCGACCGTACCAAGTATTCTCCCAGAGCATCATTGCTGTGTGCAGCAAATAGGGCAATAGACAGGGAGTCGATATGTGTCTGTAATGAATCGGAATATTTTTGCACCTGCCTTTGAAGTTTTTTGTTTCCCTCGTCTGTTGCGGGATATTGCGATCGAAGAGCCTGTATTTTCGAATTTATACTATTTCTGAGGCTGTCTGCGAGTGTCTCTATTTTATTCTTTGCATCGTTCAGTGAAGAACCTGTTGCGCAATGGTGGGGGACATCGGCCGAGATATGTCCGCTTTCGAGAATAAAAGAGACATACTTATCGAGACTTATGTCTATACGGCAGAAGACGGCCGTATCTATTTCTCCGCAGAATGAGAATCGGTTGTTTTCGATGCGGGTGCTGTCGATGATTTTTTGATCGTCGAAACGTTTGATATAGATCGTCTTTCCGTTATAAGTGGAGTCATCGATAGATCCCTCGACCGTATATCCGGTGGGTGTTGAGTTACAGGAAGATAACAATAAGAGACCGTATAGAGATATTCGGAGTGTCTTTTTCATGGTATTGATGGTTTTGTGGTATATCCGTTTGTTCTCGGGAGATGAAACTCTTTGACGATTAGACGCACGAATATAGAAAAGGTTACAAAAAATAAAACGCGAAAGCATGCTTTCGCGTTTGGGGTATATCGTTTTTATCTGCGTTTGAGTTGCCCCATCATACGGGCGGGGTTTTTCCCCTGTGTCATCATACGCATCATTTTGCGCATATCGTCAAATTGCTTGATGAGCCGGTTTACCTCTTGTATCGATGTGCCGCTGCCGCGTGCGATACGTTGGCGTCGACTGCTGTTGAGTACTTCGGGGTGGCTGCGTTCTGTCGGAGTCATCGATTGTATAATGGCTTCGATGCTCTTGAATGCGTCGTCGTCGATATCGATATCTTTGATGGCTTTTCCTACACCGGGAATCATCGATGCGAGGTCTTTGAGGTTTCCCATTTTTTTCACCTGCTGTATCTGCCCGATGAAGTCGTTGAAGTCGAACTGGTTTTTAGCAATTTTCTTCTGCAACCGGCGAGCTTCTTCTTCGTCGTATTGTTCTTGGGCACGTTCTACAAGAGAAACAATATCGCCCATGCCGAGGATACGGTCGGCCATACGTTCGGGGTGGAATACATCGAGAGCTTCCATTTTTTCACCCGTACCCACGAATTTGATGGGTTTGTTTACGACGGTACGTATCGAGAGGGCAGCTCCGCCTCGGGTATCGCCGTCGAGTTTGGTGAGAACGACGCCGGTAAAATCGAGACGATCGTTGAAGGCCTTTGCCGTATTCACGGCGTCCTGTCCTGTCATGGCATCGACCACGAAAAGGATTTCTTGCGGATTGACGGCTTTTTTCAGCGCTTCGATTTCGTTCATCATCTCTTCGTCGACGGCGAGGCGTCCGGCTGTATCGATGATGACCAGATCGTTGTTTTGTTTCCGGGCTTCTTTTATGGCGTTTTGAGCGATTTCAACCGGTTTCTTGTTTTCGGGTTCGGTATAGACGGGTACGCCGATTTGCTCACCGAGCACTTTCAGTTGTTCGATGGCGGCGGGACGGTAAACGTCGCAGGCAACGAGTAAAGGGCGTTTGGCTCGTTTGGTACGCAACATTTGTGCCAATTTACCCGAAAAAGTGGTTTTACCCGAACCTTGTAGGCCCGACATCAGGATAATGGCCGGCGACCCGTTGGTTTCGATGTCGACCGCTTGTCCACCCATGAGCTCGGCGAGTTCGTCGTGTACGATTTTCACCATGAGTTGTCCTGGTTTCACGGCGGTAAGCACGTTCATACCCATAGCTTTGGCTTTTACCGTGTCGGTAAATTGTTTGGCGACCTTATAATTGACGTCGGCATCGAGCAGGGCCTTGCGCACTTCTTTCAAGGTTTCGGCTACGTTGATTTCGGTGATACGGCCTTCGCCTTTAAGTACTTTGAACGACCGTTCGAGTTTCTCGCTTAAATTTTCAAACATATATTTCGATCTAAAAAATTACATTTTATGCAGCTCTGTTTCTGTCCTCCCCTATGTAACCAACAAATCCGGAAGGTGTTGATATAAGCGCCACTCCGGAGTGCTGAACCCGTTTCTATCGGACGTATGTCTCTATGAAAAACGGGGAGAAACTATGGTTTCCCTTATTTGTGTATCAGGCGATTGGTCTGTGTGTCGGGAAAAATGACAGAAGGTTTGAACCTGCGGGCTTCTTCTGCATCCATCATGGCATACGCGATGATGATGACAATATCGCCGGGTTGGACTTTGCGTGCGGCCGCGCCGTTGAGACATATCGTACCCGAACCTCTTTCTCCTTTGATGACGTAGGTCGAGAAACGTTCTCCGTTATTATTGTTTACGATATGTACCCGTTCGCCTTCGATGATATTGGCGGCTTCCAGCAATTCTTCGTCTATGGTGATGCTTCCGATATAGTTGAGATCGGCTTGCGTTACGGTTACACGATGGATTTTCGATTTCAGTACCTCTAACAACATGATTTCTGCTTTTAAGGACGATAAGTGATATTATCGATTAAACGTACTTCTCCGCAATATACGGTAATGCAACCTACGATATAAGGAGCATCGTCCCATGAATCGACAGGTTGTAGTGTGTCGCCGTTTACGATTTCGTAGTATTCCACGCGTAAATCAGGCGTTTGATTGATGCCGTCGATGACGAACGCTATCGTTTCGGCTACCGTATGTTGTGCGGCAAAGGTACGACTTTTAAATAGAGTTTGCGAAATGTTTACGGCATTTTTTCTTTGTTCGGGAGAGAGGCGTGTATTCCGGCTGCTCAGGGCCATACCGTCGGCTTCGCGCACGATAGGACAAGAGACGATTTCGACAGGAAATTTCAGTTGTCGGGTCATTTCTCTGATGACGGCGATTTGTTGAAAATCTTTTTCCCCGAAATATGCCCGGTCGGGTTTTACGGTATCGAAAAGTTTGCTTACGATTTGGGCCACGCCGTTGAAATGACCGGGACGGAACTTGCCTTCCATGACGGCGGCAACAGGGCCTAAGTCAAAGACTCGGGTATCTTTTTGGGGATACATCTCTTCGACGGAAGGCATGAATACGATATGGCAACCGGCGTTTTCGAGGAGCTCGCAATCGGCTTCGGGAGTGCGGGGATAATGTATCAGGTCGTTTTTGTCGTTGAATTGGGTGGGGTTGACAAAAACACTTACGACGCAGCAGCCGTTTTCGCTGACGCAACGTTTCACGAGCGAGAGGTGTCCGTTATGCAGTGCTCCCATCGTGGGAACGAGGCCTATCTGTTTCCCTGCGGCGCGATATGCGACGATACGCGCTTGTAAATCCGAAATTTTAGAAATGATTTCCATGATCAGTTTTTGAAAAACAACGCTGCAAAAGAAGTAAATAAAACTTGAACAAAGAAGTTTTCGTATGGAAATTTCATAAGAATTTTCGCAAGAAATACCTGTTCAAGAAGAATATATTATCAAAAACTGTTAATCTACGAAGGGAGTATGGCTGTTTCCGATATTTTTTTTAGTATCTTTGCAAGACAAATTTTATAGAGAACTGCACGATGGAAGCAAAAAAGGTTTTGTTCATTTCTCAGGAGATGACCCCGTATCTTCCCGATTCGGAAATTGCCACGATATGTAGGAACTTACCGCAAGGTATTCAGGAAAAAGGCCGAGAGATACGCGCTTTTATGCCCAAGTACGGTAATATCAATGAACGGCGTAATCAGTTGCACGAGGTGATTCGTCTTTCGGGAATGAACCTGATAATCGACGATACCGATCACCCGTTGATTATCAAGGTGGCATCGATACAACCGGCCCGCATGCAGGTCTATTTTATCGATAACGACGACTATTTTCAACGGAAAAACGTCCTTGTCGACGATGAGGGAAAAGATTTTGACGATAATGACGAGCGCAGCATATTCTTTGTGCGTGGGGTAATGGAGACGGTAAAAAAGCTCCGTTGGGTGCCCGATATTATTCATTGTCATGGTTGGTTTACTGCTCTTGCCCCTCTTTACATAAAGAAGGCGTATGCCGAAGATCCCTCTTTCAGAGATGCGAAAATTGTTTATTCGATTTATGAAAATAAATTCGATGAGCCATTCTCCGAGACTTTCCCGGCTAAACTTTTGTGGGAAAACATTCAGGAAAAAGATCTCGGTTTCGGGTTGAACGAACAGGTCGATTTTGCCCGACTGTCCGAGTTGGCCATACGATATTCCGACGGCCTTATACAAGCTTCTTCCCAAATCGACGAAAAGGTTGCAGCTATTGCAAAGGCATCGGGAAAACCGTTTTTGGCTTATCAGGATTCCGATACCTATGTCGATGCATATAATAACTTTTATGATGAAGTATGGGAAGCTGCCCATAAATGATTTCTATATGAAAAGTAAACGGATATTCCCCTTTTCTTTGCTCTTTATAGCACTTTTTTTCTCGTGTAATGACGATTCCGGTACGATCGGATTCTCGGTCGACACGACTTCGCTTACTATTTATATCGACTCATCGTTTGTATATACCCAGCATAGCGATTCGGTGTCTACCTATCGTGTCGATTCTTTGCCCAACCGTACGATTGTGCAGATGTTGGGTAATGTGGCTATTCCCGGTTACGGAACAGTAAAAGCCGATTATCTGACCCAGTTTTATCCGGTGGCCGATTTCGATACGGTGTTGGTAAAACCCGATATGGTCGATTCTGTGGGTGTCGAAATCGCTTTCCAATACAATAGTTTCTTAGGTGATTCTTTGGCTCCCATGCAACTTACCGTATATGAATTGAATAAGTTGTTGAGAGAAGATGGTAATGTGCGTGTGCCCATTTATAGTAATCTCGATCCGGCGGATTATTACGACCCGGCCGATAAGTTGGGAAGTAGTTTTTATGTAGCTTCTATGCAGTCTTATCCCGACTCTCTTCTCGACGAGAACGGGTATCGTTTCATAAAACAGACGTTCGGAGTTTCTGCGGCCGATAAAAAAGAGTGGGCTGTAAATTTCTATGATTTTTATATCAAGAATGGGGGGAATATAACCACAACGGCCATGAACGAATTCTTCAAAGGACTGTATATAACCAATACATTCGGGCGCGGAACATTATTGTATATCGTATCGACGGCGGTTGTTGTATATCACCGTACCTATGCCTATAATAGTAGCGGGGGACTGAAAACCATTAGCGATGAGTCCGATTCGCTTTATGTCGAAAATACCTCGACGACCTATCTGATGACTTCATACGAGGCACCCACGATCAACCATATCGAAGCGACGCCGGCTGCTTCGGTCGATGCTTTGCGGGCACAGGGAGAAGCAATCATTCAATCACCCCAAATGTATGATGGTGCAATTATTTTCCCTACGGCAAAAATCATCGAAACGTTCAATAATTCACGCAGCCTCAATAGTACCGATACCGTAGGGGTACTTAATACCATAAATCTGACGATTCCATTGAAGACGATGCCCGCCGAGTTGAAGGCACTTGGAATCATACCGCCTCCGTATCTTTTGTTGATGAGGAAAGGGGGGAATGCGACATCGTCGACAAATACCGTTATTCCGATGGATAAGAAAGAATTTTTTGCCGATCGGTTGATAAATGATGATAAAAATTATTTCTATGCGGCTTATGATTCGACGTCGAATAGTTATACTTTTACGGGATTGCAGAATTATATTATGAATATTTTCCAATATGATCCTAACCATATATTGAATCCCGACCATTCGCTGAATCCGGCGGCCGATTATGCCTATGATTCCGATATGATACTCGTTCCGGTAACGGTATCGAAAACGACAAGTTCCTATTCTTCCGATACCAATATTATTCCCTATTTGGGAGGGTTGACTTATGCCGACATCGACAATGAAAATATAAAAATACAAGTCGTGTATAGTACAAAAGTTTATTGAAATAAATTCTGTTCTAATTTAGGAAATACGGCATTTCTACGAAGGATTGCCGTATTTTTTTATTCTTCCTGAAAAAAATATTCTTGATATTTTGTAAAATATCGGGGAAAACGTTATCTTTGCATCGCTTTTTCAGAAAACGCCGCAATAGCTCAGTCGGTAGAGCGTTTCACTCGTAATGAAAAGGTCGCCGGTTCGATTCCGGC
>OMGY01001423.1_pt1 | contig 21907 bp, 15 predicted proteins | sample 1674461 | NCBI WGS metagenome assembly OMGY01 (sample SAMN05578579, study PRJEB25193) | human gut metagenome | biome: Human Microbiome; feature: human-associated habitat; material: feces | host: Homo sapiens | place: USA:Birmingham
GAAGCGTACCAAACCCAGTTACGAAGAAGAATATAAGGCAGATGCCCCGATGAACGAACGTTCGGGTTATGGACATGGATATACATTTCCCTGCTTGTTCAAGGTGGGGGATGACGGCTGGGTACTGCTCAGTGAAACCGGAGTGGACAGCCGTTATTGTGGCTCGCGTTTGAGTGATTGGGATAACGGCGTGTATCGCATTGCTTTCCCCATGCCGGAAGAGAACAACGGCAATGGAACGGTGGCACCTGCCTTTTCCCTGCCGGGCTCCACGCCGTGGCGTACTGTGACGGTGGGGGAAACCTTGAAGCCGATTGTGGAAACCACCGTCCCCTGGGATGTAGTGGAACCACGCTATACCACCACCCATGATTACAAGCCGGGCCGTGGCACATGGAGCTGGATTCTCTGGCAGGACGGCAGCATCAACTACGACGACCAGGTGCGCTATGTTGACTTGGCAGCCGCCATGGGATACGAATATGTATTGATTGACAACTGGTGGGACAACAACATCGGTCGCGACCGCATGGAACAGTTTATCAAGTATGCCCGTAGCAAGGGTGTGGAGGTATTCTTGTGGTATAGCTCCAGTGGTTACTGGAACGATATAGAGCAGAGTCCCGTCAACCGGATGGATAACTCCATTGCCCGCAAGCAAGAGATGCGCTGGTTGCAAAGCCAGGGTGTGAAGGGTATCAAAGTAGACTTCTTCGGCGGTGACATGCAAGAGACCCTGCGTTTGTACGAGGAGATTCTGAGCGATGCCGACGACCACGGTCTGATGGTTATCTTCCACGGCTGTACCTTGCCTCGCGGCTGGGAACGGATGTATCCCAATTACGTAGGCAGCGAGGCGGTGCTGGCTTCCGAGAATCTGGTATTTAGCCAGCATTTCTGTGATAACGAGGCCTTCAATGCCACGCTGCACCCTTTCATCCGCAATGCTGTGGGATGCATGGAGTTTGGCGGTGTGTTCCTGAACAAGCGTTTGAACCGGGGGAACAATGGTGGAACTACCCGTCGCACGACGGATGTATTCCAGTTAGCAACAGCTGTATTGTTCCAGAACCCTATTCAGAATTATGCTTTGGCACCCAACAATCTGACAGATGCCCCGCAAGTTTGCCTGGACTTTATGAAACAGGTGCCTACTACATGGGATGAAACACGCTTTATTGATGGTTATCCTGGAAAATATGCAGTCGTTGCACGTCGTCACGGTAAGCAATGGTATGTAGCGGCTGTTAACGGTACAAAAGAAGTGCTGAAACTGAAACTCGAATTGCCTATGCTGGCAGGACAGACTCTTTCATTCTATAATGATGATAAAGAACTGCAACCTCAGTTGCAAACTCTGAAACTGAAAGCTGACGGCAAATTCCAACTGACCCTCCAACCGCAAGGTGGTGCCGTACTGGTTCAGGATTGGAAAACGAATGAAAAGGAAATGGGAGCCTATCTGTTTACCTATTTCAAAGATGATACACATAGTTTATATTTCGCAGTCAGTGATGACGGATATACATTTACGGATGTAAATAACGGTCAGCCCATTATTGCCGGTGATACGATTGCCGAACAGAAAGGTATCCGTGATCCGCATATCTATCGTGCACCGGATGGTACTTTCTACATTGCCATGACCGACCTGCACATCTTTGCCCAGCAGAAAGGTCTGCGCAACACCGAGTGGGAGCGTGATGGAGCCAAATACGGCTGGGGCAACAACCGCGCACTGGTTCTCATGCGATCGACCGATCTGATACACTGGACGCGGTCGAACGTCCGTCTCGACACGGCTTTCCCGGGATATGAGGAAGTAGGTTGCGCATGGGCTCCCGAAACGATTTACGACCAAACCGAAGGTAAATTGATGATATACTTTACCATGCGTTTCGGAAACGGAAGAAACGAACTTTACTATGCCTATACCGATGACGATTTTACCCACCTGACAAGTGAACCGAAACCACTCTTCGACTACCCCAAAGATTTTTCTTATATCGATGGAGATATTACCCAAGTGGACGGACAGTATCATCTCTTCTATGTGGCACAGGAAGGATGCGCCGGCATACGCCAAGCTGTCTCGGATTCGATTCACAGCGGATATGTCTACGACGATGCGTGGTACGATGTAGAACCGAGGGGTTGCGAAGCTCCCAATATATGGAAACGAATAGGAGAAAACCGATGGGTGCTGATGTATGACATATACAGCATAAAACCGCACAATTTCGGATTCAGAGAGACAAGCGATTTCAAAACATTCACCGACCTCGGTCATTTTAACAAAGGTGTTATGAAGGCCACCAATTTTTCTATTCCCAAACACGGAGCCGTCATACATCTCACAGCCAAAGAAGCAAGGCGACTGGCCCGCCATTGGGGAAGCAACCTGAAATTCTAAATGCCAGTCTGCTTAGCCATAAAAGGGGTGTGTCAAAATGAATGACAACTTGTCATTCTGAATGGAACAACGTGGAATGAAGAATCTCCGGCAAAGAGAGTGTATGGCATGAGATCTCTTACGTTCGTTCGAGATGATATGGCTGTCATGCTGAAAGGCTTTGCCTTGGAGAGTCTCATTTCAAGTACAATGTCATTCTGAGGGGAGTAACCCCGAAGAATCTCTATCTAAGAGACGGTGAATATGAGATCCCTCATGTACATGTCGAAATGGTAAGCCGGGAGCATTCCTTCCGGTTCGGTGGACAATCATTGTATTGTTGAGATCCTTACGGAGAAAGTCGTTTTGTAGGTATGAGGCCGATAAATATATAGAGCGAGGCCCGGGATTCCCGGGCCTCGCTCTATATATTTATCGGAAAGAAACCGTTTAGATGATTTTTTCGAGTTGTTCCACATTCCGTGCCACCTCTTCGTCGGTAACTTCGTAGTTCCGCAAGTCGTTGGAAATATACTGGTCGTATGCAGTCATATCGATGAGACCGTGCCCCGAGAGGTTGAAGAGAATTACCTTCGATTTGCCTTCGCGTTTGGCTTGTTCGGCTTCGCGTATGGCGGTAGCGATGGCGTGCGACGATTCGGGCGCAGGTATGATGCCCTCGGTCTGGGCGAATATCGTTGCTGCGTTGAACGTTTCGAGTTGAGGTATGTCCACAGCTTCCATCAACCCGTCTTTGTGGAGCTGGCTTACGATAGAACCTGCACCATGATAACGGAGTCCGCCGGCATGTATGTTCGATGGTGCGAAATTGTGTCCGAGCGTGAACATGGGAATCAGCGGTGTGTAACCGGCCTCGTCTCCGAAGTCGTATTGGAAGACGCCCCGGGTGAGTTTCGGGCAGGAGGCAGGTTCGGCTGCGATGACACGGACATTTTTGTTTTCGTTCAGCTTATGGCGGAGGAAGGGGAAAGAAAGTCCCGAGAAATTGGATCCGCCACCGAAGCAGGCGATGACGACATCGGGATATTCTCCGGCCATTTCCATCTGCTTTTCCGCTTCGAGACCGATGACGGTCTGGTGCAGCATGACATGGTTGAGTACGCTACCGAGGGTGTATTTACAGTTGGGTGTCTGCATAGCCAGTTCTACGGCTTCGGAGATAGCCGTGCCCAAACTGCCCTGATAGTTGGGGTGTTCGGTAAGAATTTTACGTCCGGCTTTAGTACTCATACTGGGAGAGGCGATGACTTGTGCGCCGAATGTCTGCATGATCGATCGCCGATAAGGTTTCTGGTGATAGCTGACTTTGACCATATATACGGCCAATTCGAGCCCGAAAGCTTTGGCGGCGAATGAGAGAGCTGCTCCCCATTGGCCGGCTCCGGTTTCGGTCGTGATATTGGTTACGCCCTCTTTTTTGCAGAAGTAGGCTTGTGCGATGGCCGAGTTGAGTTTATGAGATCCTATGGGACTGACGCTCTCGTTTTTGAAATAGATATGGGCCGGGGTGTCGAGGTATTTTTCCAGTCCGTAAGCGCGCACCAGTGGGGTGGGACGCCATATTTTGTACATGTCGCGCACCTGTTCGGGTATTTCGATCCAAGCATCGGTCTGATTCATTTCCTGATGCGACAACTCTTTGGCGAAAAGAGGGTAGAAGTCTTCCTCTTTCATCGGTTCATGTGTCTGCGGATTCAGTGGCGGCAGGGGTTTGGTTTTCATATCGGCGACGATATTGTACCATGCCGTAGGAATGTCTTTTTCCTGTAATAAAAACTTTTTTGTACTCATATGGTTGATATTTTGTTTTTATGATATTTTAAAGCAAAAAAAAGGCTTGTCGCGGTCGGACAAACCTTTTTGATATAATAAGAGGTTGTGTCTTACGACCGATTAGGATTGTAAGCTGCGCCAACCTTGCCAACTTCTTGTATGTGCGAAATTCATTTATGGGGTTTTATTTCGAGGCAAAAATAGGGAAATAAATCGAATGTCCCAACAGATCGTCGTATTTAAATTTTGTTTTATGGCTTTTTTTATTTGATGAGGCTGTTTAAGTAACACTCTATGTTGGTATATTCATTGTTTAGGGTGTAAAGAGAAGCGTCGGTCGGATCGTGAGGATCGAGACCGTGTTTCTTTTCCCATTTATCGGGTATTCCGTCGCCATCGCTGTCTTTCCGAGGCTTTTTCGATTTTAGTTCGGGCCACCCGCCTACGTCTTCGGGAGTATTGATGATACCGTTGTTCCCGAATGTACCGATACCTTTCTTTACTTGGCGCAGAACCTCTTTGTCGTAGCTGTCTCGGGAATGGCTGCAACCGGCCGATTCCAATACTCTCCGGTAGGCTTTGACAGGGGTATCTTCTTCTATCGGTTCATACGGGAAAGGAGTGGAGACTATGCAGGTGGGTGTCTCTTCTCCTTGCGAAAGGACTGCGTCGGGAGATATGTCCGAGGTTTTCTTGGTATTTTGTGCGGTCGGAATATAGATTTTCCCGGGACGGTCGGTAATTGCGTTGTAGTTGTTTTGTGTTACATCATTGTCACCATCCATTACGTTACCAGCGACATAATAGCGTCCTGTCCCGTCATCGGCCACGTCGAGCAGGCGATGGTGTTGCGATGCCGGTCCCGGTTTGTAGTAGTTGTTCACGATGTTTATTTCGGCGTGATGTCCTCCGCCGTAAGCGGTTTTGAACCCCCAGTTGTATATGACGTTATTGCGGTAATCGACCCATTTTGTCCCGTCGACCGATGCAAAACGGGGATTGCGGCTTGCGTGGTTGGCCAACAGATTGTGATGGAATGTCGCTTTGTAGCCACCCCAAATACCTCCGAAACCGTGACTGCCTTTGGTGTGTATAGAGGTATGCAGGCTGTGTGTAATCAGACACCATTGTACGGTAAGGTTTTCGGTTTTGTAGATAGACAGGCATTCGTCAATGCTCCAACTTACGGATATGTGGTCGAGTATGACGTTTTTCTGCCCGTAGCGTCCGCCTCCCACGCCGTCGCTGTCTCTGTTATGCCGGTCGCCCACACGCACTCTTATATAGCGCACGATGACATTGCTGGCGTTTATGGTCAACGGGTAGTCTTTCAGGCAGATGCCATCGCCCGGAGCCGATTGTCCGGCAATAGTGATGCTGTCGTTGTTGATGCGGAGCGGCGATTTCAACTCGATAGTCCCGTCTACGGCGAAGACCACGATACGGGCGCCTTTTTGTTCGACGGCATTTCGTAAACTTCCTTCACCGCTGTCGTTCAAGTTTGTAACGGTGAGGACTTTTCCGCCGCGTCCTCCTGTCGTGTATTTGCCGTACCCTTCGGCTCCCGGAAATGCGATGGTTTGGGATTGGACAGTAAAAACGATGCATAATACCGAAATTATGAAAAATATATTCTTCATGGTATGGGAAGGTTAGGTTGTAGTGTGTTTTTTAGGGAAATGGTATGGAATAAAGCCGAGAGGGAAAATAAATGTCCTGCGCAATGTTTACGTATATATCGACGGTAAATTTCCGTGCAATATGTTTATCATGGTCGTCTGATTATTGTGTATGACAAAGATAAAAGAAGTTTTCTGCTTGTACAATAAGATTGTGTATTTTGTTATGAATCATTTATTTGTATATCTTATATGATTGCGGTGTGGGGAGGAATAGAAGTTGGGTAACGAATGTTAGTGTTGTAACTCGCTGAAAACAGGTTATGATAGGAGTTTGCTTCTCGTTTTTTTAATAAGAGAGGAGTGCCGAAAATTTTTTTTTTGCTACCTTTGTACCGATGCTTACTATTACCAAACATATCGAATATCTGTTGACCGAGCACGATTGCGTGTTGATTCCCGGTTTGGGAGGCTTTGTGATGCAAGACCTGCCCGCCCGCTTTGTTCCCGACGGGAATATGTTTTACCCACCCTCGCGTTCTATCGTTTTCAATCCGACACTTACTTATAATGACGGGTTGTTGGCAGCCTCGCTCATGCGGGCTCGACAGATAGGTTATGAGCAGGCTTCGCAGTTTATCGACCGGGAAATCGATACGTTACGGGTTCTCTTGAAGCGAGAGGGCGATCGGGTAACATTCGGAAATATAGGCGTCTTTGTACTTACCGAGGATAATACGTTGTCATTTGAAGCCTCTCCCGATTACCTGTTGAATCTCAATTATTTCGGATTGCCGGCCGTAACGTTGTTACCGGAGAAGGAAGTGGCGGGAAGTGGGAGCGAACGCCGGGAAAAAATATCATCTCGTACCGATTCCGGCGAGCGTGTCATTCATTTTTCCATTCGTCGTCGGGTACTCAATCGTGCAATGGTTGCTGTCGCTGCTGTCATCGTGTTGTTCCTTACATCTATTCCTCTTGCGAATAGACCGGAAGTTGATCAGGCAGCCCTTACGTTTACGACGATTACCGATGATGTCAACAATCGGGTGGCTGAGGGAGAGTATCTCATTGTCGTATCTACACTTACCTCTCGGGAAAATGCATGGTTACAACTGCAAAAGTTCCATAACGAAGGCGTTGCCGATCCTATATTTCTTTATGAAGACGGTCGCCGGACATACCTGTATACCCGTTCGTTTTCCGATCGTAGAGAAGCCTATGCTTTCTTGAAAAAGCAACAGAACGAGAAAAACGAAATTTTTCCCGGAGCGTGGGTTATGAAAGTAAAAGATTCATCGAAATAATTGTATTATGGATAAAATAAGAAAAGCCCGTCTTAAACGGGCTTTTCTTATTTTAGGGGCAGAGCAGGTAACGCATCTGTGAAAGCATGTTTTGTTTCCATTCTTCCAGAAATGCTTTATAACGGCCTGTATCATCGGAAAAGACCTTCATCAGCATATTCCGGGTAAGAAAAGGAAATGTCAACTGACTGTAAAACGTGCATAGAATAATTATGTGAGGGATACGTTTTATTTTTCCGGTATTCATTTCTTTGTCCAAAATTTCCGATAATTGCCGTAACATGCGTTCTATGCCGAAACGGTGTATCATGAGTATGAGATTGTCGGGATTTCTCTGTATTTCGCTCAGTACAAATCTCGGTAAAAAAGGATTCTCCGAAAAAATAATCAGATATTCGTCGAGAATTTTTTCGAGTCTCTCTATGAAAGGGATATCTCCGGCCAAAATCGTTTGTACCTTCGGCATGAAAGTTTCGAAAATGGGAGCCAATACGGCCCGAAACATACGCTCTTTGGTACGGAAATAGTAATGTAAGGTGGGACGATTGATGCCGACTTTTGCTGCAATATCGCTCATACTGGTCATTTCAAAACCGTTCTCCAAGAAAACGTCTTTGGCGACATCTACTATTCTATCTTCTAAATTTTCGTTGTTTTCCATAGTTATCCATTCAATCCGTGAATAAAAAGTAACATTCTGTTTATCACATTGACGTCGCTCACACCGCTGTCGAAATCGAGAGACAGCAGGTTCATTTGCGGATATATCGTCTTTATTTTCTTTTCGACGCCTTTCGAGACGATATGGTTGGCAATACAGCCGAAAGGTTGCAGGCTGACTACGTGGTCTACCCCGTGGTGCGCCATAGAGACTATTTCGGCCGGTAACAGCCAACCTTCGCCGAATTGTGCATAAAGAGGTAATATCTCTTTACCGTAACGAGATGTCTCGAAAATATCGGGAAAGGACTGGAATAGTGGGAAATGCGATGCGGCACGATTGTATTTTTCGACCTGCCGGCGCACAAGGGCATAAATCCGGTGCAAAACGAAATCGGGGATTTTTTTAGCCGCCAGATAGTTATCTTGATTGACTTGTTTATTGACGAACGATTGCAGGAAAAATTCCGTCAACGTGGGCGGGACGACTTCGATATGCTGGTCGACAAGCCATGATGAGATATTCTTTTGGGCGAATGCATGGAATTTCAAGAAGATTTCTCCCACGATTCCGACTTTCGGGACTTGCTTGTCGACATCGGTGATCGATGTAAAACGGTCTGCTGCCTCTCTTGTTAAGGCGAGCAGTTCGCTCGGTTTGTTCCGCCTTATCGCTTGACGGGCTTTGTCGAGATAGTAATCGCGCCAGAATGCGGCCGCTCCGTTTTCGGTTTCCCGTGCGACTGCCGCATAATAGAACTTGGCGATACAATCGCTGAAAAGAACCGATGCCAATGCAATAGGCAAGATTTTGAGCCAGTTGACCCGGAATCCCGGCTGCGGGTTGTCGAACACGTCTCCCCAAGAAACCGAGACGACGGGAACATCGGTATATCCTGCATCGACCAGTGCTTTCTTGATGAGGGCGATATACCCTGTGGCACGGCATTGACCACCCGTCTGCGTCATCGCTACGGCGGTCTTGGAGGGTTCGTATCGGCCTTCTTTGAAAGCTTTGATGATGTCGCCGACGACCAGTGTCGCCGGATAGCATACTTCGTTGTTGGCATATTGCAATCCGTAGTCGGCGGCAATCCTGTCGCTCATCGGCAGCACATCGACGTCGTAGCCCACCAGCCGAAATAGGTCGGGAATCAGCGGCGAGATAAACGGCGTAAAAAACGGTACGATGATTTTACGGCGTACATCGTCCGATGTATAAGGGGGTGTTGTTATGAAAGGTAATGGCTCGGGTTGGGTGCCGTGCTTCATTTTCAGACTTTCGATAACGGAACGTACCCGCAAACGTATGGATCCTATATTGTTTACGTCATCGATTTTCAGCAACGTGTGGCTTTTCCCGTGTCGATGCAACAACTCTTTTACCTCATCGACGAGAAATGCGTCGGGGCCGCACCCGAAAGAGGTGAGTTGTATAAACTGCACGTTGTCGTCTTGCTCGGCAGCCCAGCGGGCTGCTGCCAAAATGCGGTTGGGATAAGCCCACTGTGAGATGAATCTCGATTCTTGGGGGATTGCGTGATCACCCCTGACGATGTCGTCGGTGATCACATCTACTCCCATAGAAGCGATCATGTCGGAAATTTTGTGTTGAATGAGCATATCCGAATGATAAGGACGACCGGCCAACAGTACCGTCAGGCGTTTTCCGGAGATATTTTCCCGGAAAATCGATTGCATATAGTCGGCAACCGACTTTTCATACTTGAGTTGTGCCTGCAATGCCGTAGCGAAAGCCTTCTTGATGTTTTTCTCTGCGATTCCCATCCCTTTTAAATAAGCGGAACATTGTCGGTAGAGAGCTTTTTCGTCTTTGAAAGTTATGACCGGCGTATCGAGGGGAATACTTAGCGGCATCACGCTTTTGGCGATTTCGGAATATCCCGAGACGATAGGGCAGTTGTAGCTGTTTACACGGGTCTTGTCGGAGAGACGTTCGTACACGACATACGGAAAGAAAATACGGTCGACCTGTTGTTCGCATAGATTTGAAAGATGGCTGTGTACCACTTTGGCCGGGAAACATATATTATCAGACATTACCCATTTGGCGGCACGTTCATAAGCTTTGTAGTCGGAGGGCGACGACAAAGTTACATTCATGCCCGCCTCGGTAAAGAGCGTATGCCAAAAAGGGTAATTTTCATACATATTCAGGCATCTGGGTATTCCTATGGTCGGACCGGGCAGATTCCCTGACGGCCGGTCGAAAAGCAACCGGTTTTTCTCCGGATAAGCGTTCGTCCCTTTCTTTGAAGACTCGCCTTTGTTTGAGAAAACTTTTTCGCATTTATTCCCGGAATAATAGATATTCCCGCCGGTAAAATCATATCGATGTATCAGACATTGGTTGGTGCACCCGCGACATGTCATTTGTCGGGTCGTGTATACGGCTCCTTGCATCAAAGTGTCGGGTGTCATGCCCCTGAATGAGAGATTTCGGCTTTGGGTGTACAGTGCGCAACCGTATGCGCCCATCAGTTCGGGTCGGTCGCTGCGGAATACCGTATGTCCCGACATTTTCTCGAATGCCCTTACCACGGCGTCGTTCCGCATTGTCCCTCCCTGCACGACGATACAGTCGCCGAACGACGAGAGGTCGTTTATCTTCAAAACTTTATACAGACAATTTTTTACGACGGAGTATGCAAGACCGGCAGCTATATCGCCGACCGAGGCTCCTTCGCGTAGAACCTGCTTGACTTTGGAATTCATGAATACCGTGCATCGGGTCCCCAGATCGCAAGGACTGTCCGCCAAGCAGGCCAGTCGGGCAAACTCGGAAACTTCGTGGCCTAACGTGCGGGAAAAAGTTTCTATAAATGAACCGCAGCCCGATGAACAGGCCTCATTGAGCTCCATGCGTGTGAGTATGCCTTTGTCGACGAATATCGCTTTCATATCCTGCCCGCCTATGTCGAGGATAAAAGATACCCGCTCGTTCAGCTGGCGGGCGGCCATGTAATGGGCGACGGTTTCGATGATACCTTCGTCGAGGCCGAAAGCCGCTTTTATCAACTCTTCGCCGTAACCGGTAACGCAACTACCCGTAATATGCAGTATGACGGAGTTTGTCGCACATTGGTTTTGCAGGGAAATCAACCCTTCTTTGACGGCCAGTATCGGGTTTCCGTTGTTCGATGCGTAGTGGGTGAACAATATTTCCTTATCGGAGTTGAGCAGTATGATTTTGGTGGTCGTGGAGCCCGAATCGATACCGAGGTAGGCTTCTTGTATGCCGGGTTTCCACTGGGCATAATGCATAGAAGAAAGTGATTTCTCATTACGCCATTGAGCATAAGAATCTTCATTCGGAAATAACGGGTCGAGCCTTTGGGTAAGTATGTTGACTTTTTGCGCCTGATTTCCTTTCCACACCTCCAAGAGTTCTTTTGCCGTAAACGACCTGCCGTCTTTTGCCGACAATGCTGCTCCCCATGCAGGTATCAGATGGCTTTGCCCGGGAACGACCCAATTACCGTCGGACAACCGCAAATAATCGACAAAAGCTTTTCTTAATGCCGGGATAAAAGTCAACGGCCCGCCGCAAAAGAGTACCGGCAATGAAATGTCGCACCCCCGGGAGAGGGTCGTGATGGTCTGTACGGCAACAGCATGGAATACCGATGCGGCTACATCTTCTTTGGAGACGTTCTTTGCCAGAAGATTCTGTACATCGGTCTTGGAGAAAACCCCGCAGCGTGAAGCGATCGGGTAGACTGTTTGGGCGCGTAGAGCCAAATTACTCATATCATCGACGGAAGTACCGAGTAACACAGCCATTTGATCGATGAATGCGCCGGTTCCTCCCGCACAGTTTCCGTTCATACGCAAGTCTACCGGGCGATCTTTGTGGAGAAAAACGACTTTGGCATCTTCTCCGCCTATATCGATTATCGAGTGTATGGAAGGATACAGCTCCGTTACGAACTTTGCGGCTGCGACAACTTCTTGTACAAACGGCAACCCGCAACGTTCGGCCACGCCCATTCCCACACTTCCTGTGATGGAAATTGTGCAGGGAGTATCGCCCGTAAGGGCGGATGCCTCTTCGAGAAAGGTAGATATCAACGGATACACGGCTGCCTGATGTCGCTCGTATCGGCTGTATATGACATCTCCGTCTTGGCTGAGAACAACAATCTTCGCTGTCGTAGACCCTATATCGATTCCGATTCTGTGTGTGTTCATAATTTACACCCTCTATTATGTCTGACAATAGTGTCAGACGCAAATGTATAGATGTTTTTTTAGGGAACAAAATGTATCATAATGATTATTGTATTATTTAACAAATACAAAATAAAATCCGACAAAAGAAAGAATGCTTCTGCCGGATATAATACGAAGGAAAGTTCTGTCGGAGTTATTTCCAGAATCGCCAGTTGCGATGTAGGTGGTCGTTACGGTCGAGGGCGGTTATGGCGGCACGACGTCCCATCTCGATGATCTCATGCGAATGATAAAATTCGAGCACTCCGTATGAGGCGGCCGGGACTTCGATGAGCAAGTCGGGCTTATAGATCTCTACCGATAATTGCGATATTCGCCTTATCATCATGTGCGAAGCCTGCAACAAGGAGTTGTAATAGTTATAATTGGGTTCTTCTTTTGGCCCCTCGTCGGTATGTTCTGAGAAGAAAGTCTTTCTCCACCACTCTTTAAAAATGGAGATGCCGTCTGTTGCAGACGGTTCGGGACGTGGGACGGGAGCTGTTTCTTCCAAAGCCTGCGCGTTCACATCGACAGCAATCACTCTGTCGCCGGGAAAACGTTGTACTCGGTTTATGGGAAGGGGGTTGAGAATCCCTCCATCCATAAGAACCATATCTTTTTTGTGGACGGGGCGAAAGAATGAGGGTAGGGAAATAGAGGCTCTTATCGCATCGAAAAGACACCCGCTGTCAAATACGATTTCTTTCTCGGCATGCACGTCGGTAGCAATAGCCGAAAACGGTATGGGCAAGTCTTCGATGGGAACATCGGGAACCAACTCTTTCAGGGTATTGATAATGCGGGACCCTTTTACCAGACCGTCGAAACGGAATGTGAAGTCGAGCAGTTGGAACATTTTGAATTTATCGACTCCCTCTATCCAATGTTTGAAATCTTCGAGTTTCCCGGCGGCGTATATGCCTCCGACCAACGCTCCCATAGACGTTCCCGAAACCGATGTGATTTCGTATCCTCTGTTCAGCAGTTCTTCTATGATACCGATGTGTGCCAGTCCGCGGGCACCGCCGCTTCCCAGTACCAGTGCGACTGTTCTTTTTTTACGACCCATATGTTTTTCTTTTTATGCATTAAAAATAGATATTCTATTCTTATTATATAGACCGTTATGTATGGAGATTTGTTTTGATTAACTGTTTTTTTCAAACATTGGCAAGAGACGTCAAACATTTTTGGAAATTTTGCCTCGTAAAAAAATAAGAAATATGACGATAGAAAAACGTAATTCAAGACTATTTATTCTTCTGTTCATGGGTATGTTGTCGGCATTCGGGCCTTTTGTTACCGATTTTTATCTTCCTACGTTGCCGCAGCTCACAAATGATTTCGAGACGACTACCTCTTTGGTACAGCTTACATTGACATTCAGTATGATAGGGCTTGCCATCGGGCAAATGATTATCGGCCCTTTGAGCGATAAATACGGGCGTCGCACACCGCTAATCCTTTCCCTTGCGCTTTTTATCGTTTCTACCGTAGCTTGCTTGTATGCCCGGGATATACACACCTTTCTTATTTGTCGGTTTATACAAGGATTTGCCGGAGCTGGCGGATTGGTTATATCTCGGTCTATTGTAACCGATTTGTATTCGGGTAGCTCATTGGCTAAAACTTTCTCGCTTATGGCGGCGATAAACGGTATTGCTCCGGTCGGAGCTCCGGTATTAGGCGGTATCATGATGAAGTGGACCGATTGGCACGGAATATTTCTTATCCTGCTGGTAATCGGCGTGGTATTATTGGGTATCGGCTTTGCTCAACACGAGACGTTGGAGAAAGAGAATCGTTTTCAGGGCGGAGTTTTTTCCACATTTACCCGGTTTATTCCGGTCTTGCGTAACCGCCGTTTTACGCAGCATCTTATTATACAGACTTTTGCTATGGGTGTGTTGTTCGGTTATATAGCTGCTTCTCCGTTTATCTTTCAGGAACACTATCATGTTTCTCCTCTCATGTATAGTATTTGTTTTGGAGCCAATGCATTAGGTATCATGATAGGTTCGAGTCTTTTGGTCCCTCGTTTTCGTACGGCGCAAAGAGCATTACGTGTCGGTTCTTCGGGATTTTTTGTCCTCGGACTTTGTACTGCTGTGGCTCTTATCGCCGATATGCCTTTTGCCCTTGTCGAGAGTTTGCTTTTTCTTCTACTCGTCTCATTGGGTATGGTGCTTCCCACTTCTACGGCTCTCGCCCTTGATATGGAACGAAAAAATGCCGGTAATGCCTCTGCTCTTTTAGGATTTACCCAATTCCTTTTCGGAGGTATTGTATCGCCGTTGACAGGAATGGGAAGTATTCTTGTCTCTACGGGTATCATCATCGCTGTATGTTGTGTGGTCATGTACGCGACCAGCCGTGCTGTTACGGAAAAGTAGGTTGTGGCTTAAAATCCCGTATCGGCATTCGGCGGTTTACATTTGTGGGGATTCCACTGCTATGGCGATGGCGGTAGCTGCCGATAGGGAAATAAGGTCGAAACTGCTGAGGCGTATCGCCGTCGATGCCGGTTTTGCCACGACGCCCGGGGATGCGGGGAAACTTGTCAGGCCGACGGTACACGATTTCGACTTGACCCGGGCTTATTTCGTATTGGCCGACCTTTATAATTTCAGGGAGTCGCCGATTACGACTCAACGGCTCTTCGAGCTGGCCGCTCGCGGGATCGCCGTCATCGTGGGAACGCGACGGCTTCCTCCGGAGTTCGAGCCGTTCTGTACGGCTTATTTTCCGGAATAGTTTTTTAACAATTTATTTTTTGGAAAGTTGATATATAATACAACTTTTTTTTATACCTTTGCATCATGGATAAAGAAAGACAAATCCTTTACTATAAAAATTATTTCGTAGAATTCTTCTTGTCATTGGAAGACGGAGCGAAGAAAAAAGTGGCTTATGTTCTTGATATGATCAAAACGCAAGAACGTTTGAATACCAACTTCGTCAAATTCATACGAGATGGAATATATGAGTTGAGAGCAAGCCATAACGGAAATATATATCGTGCATTTTTTATTTTCGATGAAGGCAATATAGTCATGTTGTTCAACGGTTTTCAAAAGAAAACGCAGAAAACCCCGAACAATGAAATAGAAAAAGCGTTAAAACTTAAAAACGAATATTATGCAAGCAAATAATCCTGACATTCACAGCATGGACGCCATTCTGGACAACTTGTACGGTAGGGTAGGAAGCCCGGAACGGGAGGAGTTCCGCAGAGAGGCCTATGCCTATATGATGGGACAGTTGATTTGCGATGCCCGGAAACAGGAAAAACTGACGCAATCCCAACTGGCTCAAAAGGTCGGTACTGATAAAACCTATATTTCCCGTATCGAAAAAGGTCTTATCGAACCGGGTATCAGCATGTTCTGTCGAATCATCGATGCACTTGGCCTCAAAATCGAAATCGTCAAAGTCATGTAAGACAGACGTATTTCTACAAACAGGTATTTTCCGGCGCGGCACACAGGTCGCGCCGTTTTTATGGGTACTCATGCACAAATCCTTTTGCTTGCGCTCACCGGTAGCGCATTTTTTATTTTTTCGATTTTCCCCCTCGCCTCCCCCAAAAGAGAATCATCGTTTTCGGACAAACGTGCAGCACGGGGAAAGAGCCGGCCATGAAAGAAAGAGACGGATAGATTCCTCACACCGCGTATACGGGGTTTCGGAAAACAAGGAGAAAGGGAAAGTACTCAACTCCACGCCTTACGAAGAGAAGCTCACCGCCCTGTGCAAGGCGGTCTTGTCCGGAGGTGAAACCATAGAAATAAAAGTTGTATGAAAAACGAAAAAATCCCACCGGCGATAACTGCCACTATATTTGTCTTTATCGCTATCGTGATGCTGCTTTTCTCGTCGTGCCGGACGGGACAGCAGATCGTAGTGGTAGAGGGAAAAGATAGTATAAGAATAGAGGAACGGATAAGGGAGATAAAAATAACGGACACCCTTTTTATCGCAGTCCCGCCACAATCGGCCGAGCGGACAACAGCCGACAGCACCTCCCACCTCGAAAACGACTACGCGGTAAGCGATGCCCGCATCATGGCCGACGGCTCGCTGTACCACTCCCTCGAAACAAAAGCGCGTACAGACACCCTCACGGGGGAAGTATCGGTACAAGCGAAAGATTCGATTATCTATCGGCATAAATTGAATACAAAAGTCGTTACCGTCGAAAAAGGGCTATCCGACTGGCAAAAAATACAAATCCGGGGATTCTGGATATTCCTGATTTTAACAAGCGGATATATTATTATAAGAAAAAGAGTGTTATGACACAAAAAATTCATACATTTGCCCCTGTATGTTATATAACATTACATTCGTATATTAGTCCGCTTGCTCGATTGTGAAATTAGGCAAGCGTTTTTTTGTTCGTAATCAGATCGTAAACTTATTGAAAGATTGTATTCCTGCTTGTTTGGCATCATCGAGAATGTGAGCATAAATCAAAGTATCCTGAATAGATGAATGTCCCAATATTTCTTTTAAGGCGGCTAAATCTTTGGTGTTTTTTAAAAATAGTGTGGCAAAAGTATGGCGTCCAGCTTTCAAAGAAAGGGCCTTTCCGATTTCCGCTTCGGCAGAGATGTCTTTTAACAAGCGATTCATTGTAGCTTCGGAAGGGATTTTAGTTAACAAATGGCCTGATTTTCGTGTTCCGACCATATTTCGTAGTAAAGTTTTGGCCGGCTCATTCAATGGTACTATTATCGGTTCCGGCTTCCGGTTTCGGAGTTTTATACGATAATACGTGAATGATGTTTCGGAAAATTGTTCCAAAAATAAATTTTTTGCGTCTCCGATATGGAGGGAAGTAAAGCAAAGGAAAAGGAATATTTCGAGCGTTTTATGTTTAGTTTCTGTTAGTTTTCCCGTAACATACAATTCTACTAATTTATTCAATTCATCTTCTGTCAAATATTCGTACTTTGCCTGAACACGGCGTATTTTCCAGTTGGAAAAAGGGTCTTCATCGATATAGCCATCTCGAAAAGCTTGACGTATATATTTTTTTAATATCGCCATATTTTTATATGCAGTATTGGCATTATTTTCAAGATCTTTCCGTAGGTAAGAGTAATATTCGTCCAACATCTCGCATGTTATGTCATCGAAAAAGAGTTTGGGAGACCATTCTTTCAACTTTTTCATAACGACCCTGTGGGTGAACAGTGTACTTAATTCGATTCTGATACCGGGATTTCTCATTTTGTCTTCGACGTATTGATGGAATGTGGTATAATCACTCGGGCGGTTATAACTACGCATAAACATATCTTTTGTGGGTATTTTGTCTTTGAGTCGGTATTTGACCAAAACATCATTAATGCGCGACATGATATGTTCTATAATGAGGTTTTTATCCGCAGCCTTTTCGTCGGACTGTTTTACCCTTGCGCAGCGTTCATTCCAGTCTTTGGGTTTGACGGAAACAAATGTCGAGAAATTGACTTTTTCTCGTTTGAGGTAGAACCGCACCCAAACAATGGAATCCTCGGATTCGCAATAATTACGTAAATAGAGTTTGATATTTACCATATTTTAAAGACGAATTATTCGTTTCGGCCGGACGCCAATCGGTCTACAAAAGGGCCTAAAAAAGCGACCGGTCTGCCTATTTTATGATTTCGGGAAGAATCCGAAAGATTGAGTGTGGGTCGTAAATCTTTGATACCCTGCTAAATGGCGAAAGGGTGGGTATCTTTCGATATCCACCCTTTCGGGAAATTGAGGTTCCTAGCAGATTCGAACTGCTGTAAACGGTTTTGCAGACCGGTGCCTAACCACTCGGCCAAGGAACCTTATCGTTTTTGCGATGCAAAGATAGGTAAAAATTCCGATTCCGCAAGTACCTTATGCTTTTTTCTTTGAATTTTCTCCCGAAATGCTTTTTCCATCGCAACAGCCAGAGGTGGACTTACAACCTCCGCAACCACAGTGGCACGCCGACGATTTGCCTCGTATTATGCGTGTGATACGATACACGACATAAATGACGACGGCTACGCCTATGGCGGCGACAATAATTTGTTGTAACATATCAAATAAATATTTTACCTATGTTGAATATCAAGAATGAAACAATCCATGCGAAAGCCGTATTGTAGACCATGGAGAATATACCCCACCACCAGCTGCCGGTTTCTTTGATGATGGCGGCTACGCTTGCCAGGCATGGGAAATAGAGCAATACAAATACCAAGAAAGAAATGGCGATGAGCGGTGTGAAGTCGGGTACTCCGGTTTCGGGATTGGCAGCCATAAGTCGTTCGCGTAAGGAGGCATCATCTTCGGTAAGGTCGGAGTCTCCCGTGTACAATACCCCCATCGTGCTGACGACGATTTCTTTTGCTGCTACACCCGAAAGAAGGGCTATATCGACTTTCCAATTAAACCCGAGGGGCTCCATAACGGGTTCTACGAATTGTCCCAATTTCCCTAAATAGGAATTTTTCTGTTGTTCGGCCACAGTTTCCGTTTCTCCCGTAACGGGATCGACTTGGGGACGAGGATAATAACTCAAAAACCACACGACGACAGCCGCTACGAGAATGATACCGCCCATTTTGCGGAGGTATTGTTCGGCTTTGTCCCACATATGGCGCATGGTCGCTTTCATGGTAGGTATGCGGTAAGGCGGCAGTTCCATAACAAATGGTGTCTCGTCTTTTTTGAAATAGAAACGGCGTAACAACCGTGCCGTTACCACAGCTGCCAATATACCCAAAATATAAAGTCCTAAAAATACGAAACTTGCGTAGGCCGAGAAGAATGTACCGATAATGAGAACATATACCGGCAATCGTGCACTACACGACATAAAGGGGTTGATGAGTATCGTGATGATGCGGCTGCTGCGGCTTTCGATGGTGCGGGTTGCCATTATAGCGGGTACGTTGCAACCGAATCCCATGATCAGCGGTATGAATGACTTTCCGTGCAACCCTACTTTGTGCATGATTTTATCCATGATAAACGCTGCTCGCGCCATATAGCCGGAGTCTTCCATAAAGGAGATGAAAAGATATAGAATAAGGATGTTCGGGAGGAATACGATGACACTTCCCACACCACCTATGACACCGTCTACAAGTAGGTCTTTCAAAGGTCCGGGCTCCATGAATTTCTCTATGAGGCTACCCAGCCATCCCACACCCGATTCGATCCATTCCATAGGATAAGCTCCGAGTACGAAAGTGGCTTCGAACATAACCCACATCAGGAACAGGAAAATGGGAAATCCGTAGAATTTATGGGTTACCAAAGAGTCGATCAGACGTGTGGTTTTGAATTCATCTCGTTTGCCGGGAACAAGAGTCTCCCGTAATGCACCCGAAATAAATCCGTATTTTTCGTTAGCAATGACGGTTTCTATGTTTTCACCGAGCGTTTCTTCTATGCGTTTATCTTCTGTATTGCGTAATTCGATCCATTTTTCATATTCGGGTTCTTTCGACAAGAGGTGTTCTGTCTCCTTATCCCGTTCGAGCATCTTTATGGCCAGATACCGAGGAGAGAGGTAATAGATCGATTGGGCTTCTTTCTTGATCGCATCTTTTACGACGGTTATACCCTCTTCTACGACTTGCCCGTGATTGATGTGTATATGCCGTACGACAGGGTCTTCCCGCTCATATACTCGTATGATTGTGTCGAAGAGCGAATCGACTCCCCAACCTGTGCGCGATATGGTCGGTACCATAGGTATGCCTATCATTTTCCCGAGCATTTCATAATCGAAACGGTCGCCGCTGGCTTCCAATTCGTCATACATATTTAGGGCTATGACCGTGCGCAAGTCCATATCGATCAGTTCAGTCGTCAAAAACAGATTTCGTTCGAGATTCGAAGCTACGACGACATTGACGATTACATCGGGTTGTTTGTCGATGATATGGCGACGCACATACAGTTCCTCGGGCGTGTAGGCCGATAACGAATATGTTCCCGGTAAGTCATAGATGTTGAATCGATATCCTTTGTAGTCGAAGTGCCCCTGCTTGGCATCGACCGTTACACCGCTGTAATTGCCCACATGCTCGTGTGCACCCGAAGCGATGTTGAAAAGTGATGTCTTTCCGCAATTGGGGTTTCCGACCAAAGCTATATTTATCACTTTTCCCGAACGGACGGCTGCTTCCTGCATGCGAATGTCTTCATCGACAATGACGTCGGCCGTCTTGGCCGGAAGTATGTTTTCTGCCTCTTCTGTGGTTACGACCTCGATGAGAGCGGCTTCGCTGCGGCGCAGTGAAACTTCGTAATCGAGAATTTTGTATTTTACGGGGTCTTTTAACGGGGCATTGAGCAGGACTTTTACTTTTTTACCCCTGACAAATCCCATTTCAATAATTCGTTTGCAGAAAGCTCCGTAGCCAAGTACTTTTACTATGACTACTTCTTGACCGGTGGAAACCTCGGAAAGTCGCATATATTTATCTCGTTTCTGATGTTTATTATTTTGCTGCAAAAATCGTTATTTATTTTCATTCTACATAACAACTATGCGATATTATTTATATGCAATATAAACAATAACTTGTTTTAACAATTTTGTGTAAAAATATTTGGATATTTTGTTTTGGTATTATATTATTGCGAGGAAAAATAATTTCTATCATGAAAAAGACTTTATGCTTATTTACACTGTTTTTCTTTGCGGCTACAATTTGTTTTTCTAGTACGGGAAGCGTAACCGAAGTAAGTGCGACTAATCCGACTTATTCAAAGTCGTTGCCGGTTTTATAATAATAAAATACCGATTGGCTCGATTCACAATGGGGCGTATCGGCTTCTACTCGCGAGACGTTGTCGTCTGATAGAAAAATCGGTATTATTTGCGATAAGGGGAGTATTTCGATAAAAACAGATGAATCTATTTCTGACATAGCTCTTTATGACTTGTCGGGTATTCAATTGCCTGTACAAAATATTTCCGATAAATCTATTTCTATATCCGTTCGATAAGGTACCTATATTGTTGAGATCGACTTTTCCGATGGGGAGGTGTATCGTACTTGCTGTTTGATTGAGTAGGGTAAATTTATGTCGTATATTGTGCTCATGGCAGGGTTTCCGGCCATGAGCATTTTTTATCACTATGTCGGGCAGGAAATCTCCTTTTCATAAGAATATCTATGTTATATCGATTTTCTGCAATTAAGATTATAGACCGTTTTATTTTCTTGTTTTGCTTTTTTCTGTATTTTTGTTGAAATACTCAGTTTGTGAATATTTAGGAATTAATTATAATTAAAAAGTTATGAGAAAATACGTATTTTTTTTTGCCGGACTGTTCTTGGTGCAAATGTCGTATGCCGGTCTTGACGTTCGGCATTTCGGAGCCAAAGGTGACGGTACGACCTTAGATACCCGAGCCATACAGTCTGCCATAGATTCGGCGGCGGTGTGCGGTGGAGAAACCGTCGTTTTACCTCCCGGGCGATATTTGAGCGGGACGATTGTCCTGAAAAATAATGTAGCGCTGCATATCGAAAAAGGGGCGACTTTATTGGGGAGTACCTGTCTCGATGATTATCCGCAATACGTTTCCCATTATGTGTCGCACATAAATCGTTATTCGAGTCGTTCGCTTATATTTGCCGAAGGCGTGGAAAACATATCTATTAGCGGCGAAGGCACTGTCGACGGACAAGGTTCTCTCGAAAACTATCCTGCTACCGAAACCGAAACCCTTATGGGTATTACGCGTCGTCCTTATTTGATACGCGTTATCAGTTGCAAAGGGGTGAAATTATCGGGTATTCACCTGAGAAATTCTCCGGCTTGGACACAACATTATCTCGATTGCGAGAATGTATTCATTGACGGAATAGATGTGTACAATCACGGTAATTATAATAATGACGGTA
>OMGY01001431.1_pt1 | contig 21788 bp, 17 predicted proteins | sample 1674461 | NCBI WGS metagenome assembly OMGY01 (sample SAMN05578579, study PRJEB25193) | human gut metagenome | biome: Human Microbiome; feature: human-associated habitat; material: feces | host: Homo sapiens | place: USA:Birmingham
TACCAACGTTTCCAACACATTGGTCGCACGGCCTTCAACACCTCCGGCACAAACGCCGCAACGTTCGTTTCGAGGGACTGCGGCGGGTACACACTTGCCTTCGCCAACAGGATCGCACACAGCGGCTCACACGGGCAAACAAGGGGTATTACGCAGAGAAGTCCCGACGGGCTTATTTGCCGATCTTTCTTGAAGTTGTAAGGGGAAAGCAGAGAGCCTGCGGGATATCGGCGCGCAATGTGTGCGTCGATATCCCGAGGCGACGCGGTCCCGCAGGAACGCGCAGCCCCCGCTGCTGGTTCCCGCGCTGTATCAGCGAGCTTCACGGTTTGCCATTGCTGCGTCGAAATGCAGGAGAGAGCTTTCACGCGCCTTGCTGCGCTGACAGCTTTATCTGCGCTTTGTGACGTTCGGTGGTTCTGCCCAATGCAGTAAGTTGTCGTTCATAGTATGTTGCTATGACCTCGTGCATTGGGACGAGCGTGTAGAGCAGGTTGCCGTTTTTCTTGATACCTCGCCGTGTGGTGATGCTGGTGCGTTCTGTGACGATGAGGCCGCGATCTTCTAAAAGCCGGACATGCTTTGCGACCGTGTTGCGCGAGAGGTGCAGCCTCTTTGCGATGGTCGCTTCACTCGGATGGCACTGATTTGTTTTACGGTTCGCGTGACGCAGCAGGTAGATGTACACCGCAATCGAACCGGCAGGCAGGTCGAAGTCCAGCAGCTCATTCGGGACAGGGAAGCAGTTCTTCGCGCGTTCCCAGCCGACCGGTGGTTTTGATCTTCTCATAAGTCACCGCCGCTCTTTGTGTGCTGCGCTACCCATTCGATGAACTTCTCTTTCGACACAACCATGCGGCTGCCGACGCGCAGCGTGGGAAAGTCCTTTTCGTGCATCAGCTCGTATGCGCTGGACGGCGCGATGCCGAGCACTTGCGCGACCATTGCCGCGTTGAGAAACAGCGGAAGATCATCATAGCTGTGATAGGTCGATATTTTCAAAATCGTTACCTCCGTGTATTGGAATTCAGAGAAATGATCCTTGCGTTTCGGATGCCTCTCTGTTAGACTGTTCGCAGATGGCGTCTGCGTTTTCCGAAACGCGGCGTGCCGCTGAGCTGCTGCAACAGTTCAGCGGTTTTCTTTTAGTAGCTCATTTCATTCACGCCCTCTTTTGTTTAGATTGATTTTTAGCGTTCCATCTGATACGATGAGGGTAACATACGAAGAGCGTCCCGGCAATAGCTTTGGGCGCATTAAGGTAAATGTCAAAACTTCATCGGATACAAGGAGGCATTATGGCGGAGCAGGTAGAGAGTATTTGTATTCCGTTCACCCATACCTACGACCAGTTCACCACATTTTTCTATGATGGACGTGTTTACCTCAGCGATACGAGCTATCCCGTTGGGCAGTGCTGCGTGGACGTCGCGAACATGGACGAGGAGGTACTGGGCGAGATCGACCGCCGCGTGGAGGAGTTCATCCCTGCGGCGAGGGCGCTACTCTCGGAAAAGACAAACAGCGCTGCTGTCTTCGCACAGAAGAAGCTGAACGCTGTTTGGGATATCGTTTTTACCATGCCGGTATACCGTGACCTGAATATGGACCTGGAGCTCAGCTATCATTCGCTGGAGAGGCTTTATGAGCAGAAGGATAAATGGGCACAGGTACAGGATATACACTCGGAGGGGCATGAGATATATGAGCGCATGATCGATGATCTGGCACACTTTGCAGACAGAGTGTGGGCACTTCGTTTGCAGCTCAGGATCATGACTGAGAAATACTTCGAACCGTTAAAGCGGAGAAACAGCGCGGCTTACGGGACGGCATATTCAGCCTTTTACGCGGATATGCTCCGAACCGATGCACTGCTTTTCGGTGAGGACTTTGACCAAAAGTTTTCTGTAGAGATCGACTTCGTTCCTATGATGCGGAAAGAAAACGAGAGCGAGTTTTTCGTTGCAGAGAAGACGACCTTCAACTATTTACATGATTTTCTGAGAACGGAGTTCTACCGCGGGCTGGCGATCGGGAACGCGCCGCGGCAGTGCCATAACTGCGGGAAGTATTTTCTGCTGACCGCCGGCTACAACACCTGCTACTGCGGCAATATTGCACCAGGTGAGACAGAACGTACCTGCCGGAAGGTGGGAGCGCACCGCAAGGAAGCGCAGGGCAAGGCGAACCGCAGTCCGGCCCGTGTGGAATATGACCGTACCTACAATCGACTGAAACAGAGAAAGGTCCGCGGAAAAATCAGCGTGGACGAGTGGAACGCCGCTGTTGCGAAGGCAATGCAAGTGCTGGAACAGACCGAGCGCGGAGAACTCACGGACGATGAGATGAAGGAACGGTTTCGGGAGTTTTGAATTGAAAGAGGGAGCTGCGTCTCTGATCGAGAAGCAGCTCCCTTTTTATTGACTTCAGCAGCGCAGAATATGATGTCCTCGTTATCATTGGCGAAGAGAAGAACTTGGAACCCCTGATTTACCGTGTGCACACATCGTGCATAAAACAGAAGGGAAGTAGATGAACTATTCATATGACCTGAGAATTTTTTTCTGCATGTATATAAAGATTATTTTCCATATAGCCGAGGTTATGAGATATTTTCAAGGCTGCTTCACTAACCATGTGTCCAAGTGCTTGAAGGCGATCCTCTGAGATGTGTAGAGACATGGCCACGATACTGATTGCACCGAGAACGTGGTTATCAACATCGAGAATTGGAGCTGCAACAGGAATAGCCATGTGAGAGTTTTCGCTTGTTTCATCAGTCACATAGCCCTTCTTGCGTGCGTTATCAAGAAATGCCAAAAGGGAAGTTGAATCGTGGATAGATGGAATGCTGCAAGTTCGATACATATCTTCCGTTACAGCGTCTAACACCTGATCGTTTGGCAGCGCAGCGAGAATAGCTTTACCCAAGGCAGCACTAAGAAGATGACGTACAGCTCCGACAGAAAAAACAGTTTGCAGATCAGAGCCAGAAAGAAATTTCATGACATAGACAAAGTTGCTTTTTCCGCTTCTTAGTGCCATAAAAACAGTTTCGCCAGAACGATGGCATAGATCCGTCAACTGAGGGCGGGCAACAGAATCAAGACTTGTGCCATCCAAATAGGAATACCCTATGCGAAAAGCTTCCAATCCAAGCCGATAAGTGTGAAGACGATCATTGCTAACTTCAAGGTATCCGACATGCTCAAGTGTATGAACAATATCAAAAACACTGCTTTTGGGAATAGAAAGAGCGTTACTTAACTCTGTTAATGTCATGCCACTGCTGTGACTGGCTAAAAGGCGAAGAATAGAAGTCGCCTTTAGAATAGTGTTGTTCATAAAAACTCCCAACTTTGCCAAACAGGCAAATATAATCCGGATATACGGAAAATATAGCAGATTGAATGGTAACAGTCAACAGTTAGACATTATTTTTGTAAAAAACAGAAAAAGAGCATTGACATTCTCAAATCAAATGATATACTTTTGATATCCGGATATAAAAACAATATCCGCAAATACGAACGAAAGAGGAGAATACGATGAAAAAGCTACTAACTCTGGTTCTTGCAATCGCCATGCTTGGCACGCTCTTGGTGGGATGCGGAGAAAAAACGACTCCGGATCAGCCGAAAACTCCTGATGATTCGACCGTTACGGCGGAACCCATGAAACTTGACATTGCCAGCATTTACACGGATGGTTCCTGCGTGGACTCTGCGTGCATTAAGCTCACGCAACTTCTGAATGATAGTGGATTGTTTGAGGCGACCTATTACAATAATGGTCAGCTCGGAGCTATTGGTGACAGTTTCGAAAGTGTCCTCGGTGGCGATAAGCTGATTACGATTGGCGGTGGCTCCGATTGGGGCGATGTCGTCGGAGTGAATAATATGGGCGTTATCATGACGCCGTTCCTTTATGACGAAATCGGGGATGTTTACGGCATTTCTGAGAGCGACCTGTGGAAGGGCATGCTTTCTGATGCAGAGAGCAATGGCGTAAAAATCCTTAATGCACCGATTGTTAGTGGTTCCCGCTATTTTATGACCAGCAAAGAAGTGCGTACTCCTGCAGATTTTGCTGGAATGAAAGTTCGCACGCCGACCAGCAGCTATTATGTTAATGCAATGACCGCGTTTGGCGCCACCCCTGTTGCAATTCCTGTTGGTGATCTTTACACTTCCCTTGCACAGAAAATGGCAGATGGCTGCGAATTCCCGTATGCAGATGCCTATACCCGTCAGCTTTATGAAGTGTTAAAGTATGCTGCGAGCACTCCTTATGTGACGACCTATGACTTCTTTGGTATCAGCACAGAGGTTTGGAATGCAATGTCTTCTGAGCAGCAGGCTGCACTTGAGAGCGCAGCGGCCGAAGCTTCTACCTATAGCCTTGATATTTTCAAAGATCTTGAGGCTGATGGTAAGCAGAAACTTGCGGATGCCGGTATGGAATTTATTGATATCGATGTTGATAGCTTCCGTGCGTGCATGGATAAGTTCTACGAACTGGCTGGCTGGACTGATGATTTCAAGTCTGCTGTTACTACCGCAATGGAAACCTATCGCGCCAATAAGTAAACGAATTCTTTCTGCACAGGGGAATTTCCCCTGTGCAGAAAATTCCAAGAGGGAGACTATATGCAGAAATGGATCAATGGATGGGGATATCGAGAAACAGATTTTTCATTATTTCCCATTGTTGTAGAAGACGAAACACAGCGTGTATGGTTTTATAACAATCTTAATGCGTCGAGGGTAAGGTTAAGATTTTCCAACCGTTATGGGAGGAAGGAATTGCCAATCGAACAGGTCTGGATTGCTTTGGCAACAGAACAAGGGCAGATTGACCAGAACGCAAATGTCGGTGTTACATTTGATGGAGCATCAGGAGTAGTTTTGAAACCGGGAGAGGTTCGATATTGCGATGAGATTGCCTTTTCTGCCAATGCGGGGCAGTGGGTCGCGGTATCGCTTTATATTAAGAAAAAAACAACAGTTACTTGTGCAACCAGCAGTCAATCAAACATCATTACGCGAATGAGTTGTGAGCGAGGCGGAAACTATTGTACTGCTCGCGAAGTAATAGGACATAGGTTTCTTGGAGATGCTGAAGCATTTTTGGAATTGAAGCCACGGTACAATATTGTTTGCTGTGGGTTGACACAGGCAGAATTCTTGACGGATGACAATGTTACAGCGGTGACAGTATTTGGAGACTCTATTACGCAGCATGGTCACTGGAGCGAGGCGCTGACGCGTCGGCTGTATGAGGCGGCACCTGGGAAAGTCTCTGTTGTAAACCGAGGCATTTGCGGGAATCGAATTTTGCATGATGCTTCAGTTCGGTCGATATTCGGACGTTACTTTGGGGAAGGTGCACTGGAACGTTTTGAGGAAGATGTGTTCGAAACGCCTGCTGGCACTGATCCTGATATCATTGTTCTGCAAGAAGGAATCAACGATATTATCCAGCCTGTAGATAAGACTTGTGCACAGTATGAAGAGATAAGTGCTGTACAGATGAGGGATGCCTATTGCAGTTTGATTGCAACAGCTCATGCGCACGGAAGCAAAATATATGGCTGTACTCTAATGCCGTTCCGTGGGTTCAATGAGGTTTGGACAGAACAGACAGAAGCACTACGCAGAGAAATCAATCAGATGATTCGTGCGAAAGCGGGGTTTGACCGGGTGTTTGATTTTGCAGCAGTAGTTTGCGACCCTGATGCTTCAGAGCGGCTTGCACTAAATTATAACTGCGGAGACAATTTGCACCCCAATATTGCTGGGGGGCAGGCGCTTGCAGAGCAGATGGATCTTTCATATTTTATTTCGATTTGAAAGGAGACGACGATGTTAGGCAAAGTAGAAAAGATTGTGGCAATCATTGATGAAAGCTGTTTTTGCGTTAGTGCATCAGTACTGTCTCTTTTGACCGTGGTTGCTGCATTCATGCGTTATGTTGTTGGAAAACCAATCATGTGGACAGAGGAAATCCAGATGGTTCTTGTAGTATGGACAGTATTTTTCGGCGGTAGTGTTGCCTTCAGGGAACGCGGACACATTGCAATTGACATCTTGTTTGAAAAGTTTCCTATGAAGGTACAGCGAGTAATGGATGCTGTAATTTGGACTATTGTAACAATTTCCATCACATGGATTGGCAAGCTGGAAATTGACCGTATGCTGAAGATGCTGCAAAGTGGGCAGAGCACGACTATGCTGAACATTCCACGGTACATTGTTTATGCGGTAGTCGCGTTTGCATGCTTGCTTATGTTGATTAGTCACATCATTTGTGGAATTAAAGATGTACAGAAATACAAGGAGGTCATGACTGATGAGTGAATATGCGGTTTTGATCGCCACCATTGTAATGCTTGTGCTGATTTTTGTTAAGGTACCTGTGTTTGTTTCGGTTATGAGCGCGTGTCTGACCTATTTTGTGCTCAATCCGGATGCCAATATTCAGATGGCGGCGCAGCGTATTACTTCTGGACTTGAAAGTACATCCCTTTTGGCATGCCCGTTCTTTATCCTTGCAGGTGTTTTGTTTAACTATTGCGGCGTAACCGATCGACTGGTCGAGTTTTGTACTCTTGTTACAGGACGCATGACGGGTGGACTTGCACAGGCCAATATTCTCCTTTCTACGATTATGGGGGGAATGAGCGGCTCAAGCAATGCCGATGCCGCCATGGAAGCCAAAGTCCTTGTACCTCCGATGGAAAAATCCGGTCTGTCTAAGCCGTTTTCTACCGTAATCACAGCATTTTCGTCAATCATCACGCCCTTGATCCCGCCGGGGATTGGTATGATTCTTTATGGGACGCTTGCCAACGCTTCTATCGGATCACTATTTATGTGGGGCCTTTCTATTGGCGCATTTATGTGCGTTTCGATGATTGGGTTGACAGAGATCATAGCGAAAAAACGCGGGTATACCCCATATCGCAGGGAAAGAGCAACTGCAAAAGAGTGGAAGCGTGTTCTCAAGCTCTCTTGGCCCGCGTTGATGTTGCCGGTTGTAATCATCGGTAGTATTCGTGTTGGAGCGGTTTCTCCGTCCGAAGCAGGGGCAGTAGCTGTCGTTTATTCTCTCATCCTTGGCATTGTGTGGGGCGAGATTGACGGGAAGAAGTTTATAAAAGCCATGAGGGAAAGTGCTTCGACCATTGGCGCACTAATGCTGATTGTGGCAACTGCTGCTATCTATTCATGGATTCTTACGAAAGAACAGCTTCCGCAGGTTATTGCAGAGGCACTGCTTGGCTCTGTAAGCAATAAGTATGTATTTTTACTGGTCGTAAACCTGTTCCTGTTGCTGGTCGGCATGCTGATGGAAGGCGCAGCTGCAACGATTATCCTCGTCCCGTTGCTTGCCCCAATCGCACAGATGTATGGGATCGACCTTGTCCATTTTGGCATGGTCGTTGTCTTCAACATGTCCATTGGTGGCGTCAGCCCGCCGATTGGAACGCTCATGTTTGTTACTTGCGGTGTGACGAACTGCAAGATTAAAGATTTCCTGAAGGAAGGAATTCCGTATTTCGTGTATATGTTGATTCTCCTGATGCTGATTACATATCTTCCTTTCAGCTTCAGCTGGTTGTATTAAGGACTTGGTGATAGAAATATGAACAGGATACAAATTGATGATTTGAAGAGTTTTTGCACAGAGGTACTGCTTCGCGAAGGTATGAGTACAACAGATGCGGAGGTGACTGCAGAGGTACTTGCAGAGACTGACGCACTTGGCACTCATACGCACGGAACAAAGAACCTTGCTGGGTATATCAAAAAGGCGCATGACGGCGGTGTAAGCTTAACCGCGAAGCCGGAAATCCTGAAGCAAGGAAGTGCATATGCATTGATCGATGGACATGCGGCCCTTGGCATGGTGACTTCGACATTTGCTATGGAACTTGCTTGCGATAAGGCAGAGCAAGAGGGCGTTGCGCTGTGTGTGGTAAAAAACAGTTGCCATTTTGGCGCGGCAGGATACTATGCAAATCTGGCGGCAAAACGTGGAATGATTGGAATTTCCATGAGTAATGTCGATCCTAACATGACGATTCCCGGAGCCCGCGGTATGGTGATAGGCAACAACCCACTGGCATACGCAGCGCCTGCACAGAGTACGCCAAGTGTTTTCCTTGATGTTGCGATGAGCAATGTTGCTTCACTTAAAGTAATTCAGGCAAAGAAAGACGGCAAGGAAATTCCGGCAACATGGATTGTTGATAAGGACGGGGTGCCAACAACAGATCCGAGCCATTATCCTGAGGAAGGAGCCATGCAGCCGATGGCTGCACATAAGGGCTATGGCCTTGCGTTGCTGGTTGAATTGCTTAGTGGCATTTTGTCTGGCGGCAGTACAAGCATGAGCGGTGAGATTACGAGCTGGTGCTTTAATTCGAGTGAAAAGAACAATGTGTGCCATGCGTTTCTTGTTATCAACCCGAAGTGCTTCCTGGATGGAGACTCCATTGATGAGCGAATGGAAAGAGCGGCTGTACTACTGCGTAATGTACCCAAAGCCAAAAACGCACAACGAATTTATACGCCGGGCGAAATTGAGTGGGAGCACTACAAAAAGTCGTTGGACAATGGGATTGAACTACCAACTGAGGTGAAAGATTCGCTGGTGAATCTTTCAACGCAAAGTGGTGTGGCTCTAAAATTGGCGTGAGGTGTGCAATATGACAGCATTAGAAAGACTCTATAACGCGGCAGTGGTGCCCGTCGTCGTGCTTGACGACGCGGCCGACGCGGTACCCACTGCAAAGGCGCTGCTTGCAGGCGGCGTGGATGTGATGGAGATCACGTTCCGCACTGCGGCAGCCGCTGATTCCATCACGGCAGTCGCCAAGGAGTGCCCCGACATGTTCGTGGGCGCGGGCACGGTCATCACGCTCGAGCAGTGCAAGAAGGCCGTCGCCTGCGGCGCAAAGTTCATCGTCTCCCCGGGCTACAGCGAGGAGGTCGTGAGCTGGTGCGTGGAGAACAACGTCGCCATCACCCCGGGCTGCGTCACGCCGACCGAGATCATGGCCGCGATGTCCCACGGCCTGAAGGTCGTGAAGTTCTTCCCGGCGAACGTCTACGGCGGCCTGAGCGCAATGAAGGCGCTCTCCGGTCCCTTCGGCGGCATCAAGTTCATCCCCACCGGCGGCGTGAACGACAAGAACCTTGCCGAGTATATCTCCGCGCCGTTCATCCATGCCGTCGGCGGCAGCTGGCTGTGCGCCAAGGCGGACATCGCCGCGCACAACTTCGACAAGATCACGAGCCTCTGCAAGGAGGCGCGCAAGACCGCGCTCGGCTTTGAGATCGCGCACGTCGGCGTGAACGCCGGCGACGCGGAGGAGTCCCTTGCGGTGTGCCGCGCGCTCGACGCGGCCTTCGGCTTCGGCGTGAAGGAGGGCAACAGCTCCAACTTCGCCGGCAGCGGCGTAGAGGTCATGAAGAGCCCCTATCTCGGCAAGAACGGCCACATTGCGGTCAAGACCAATTCCATTCCCCGCGCGGCGGCGGAGCTTGCCAAGAACGGCTTCACGCTTGACGAGTCCACCGCCAAGTACAAGGGCGAGAAGATGGTCGCGGTGTATCTGAAGCAGGAATTCGGCGGCTTTGCCGTGCACCTGCTGCAAAAGTAAGGAGGAGAGCAAAATGAAATTTCTGACTTTTGGCGAGATCATGCTGCGCCTCAAGGCACCCGGACAGGAGTGCTTCTTCCAGTCCCCGATGTTTGAGGCCACCTTCGGCGGCGGCGAGGCCAACGTTGCCGTTTCCCTTGCCAACTACGGCGAGGACGCGGCATTTCTGACCGTCCTGCCCGACAATGCCATCGCGGACGCCTGCAAGGCGGAGCTGCGCCGCTTCGGCGTTGACACCAAGCGCATCGTCACGGGCGAGGGCCGCATGGGTATTTACTATCTCGAGGGCGGCGCGAACCAGCGCCCGAGCAAGGTCGTCTACGACCGCGCGTGGTCTGCCATCGCGCTGGCAAAGCCCGGCGATATCGACTGGGACAAGGCCTTTGAGGGCGTGGAGTGGTTCCACATCACCGGCATCACGCCCGCCGTCAGCGAGAGCGCGATGGAACTGTCCCTTGCGTCTGTCAAGGAGGCCAAGAAGCGCGGCATCACCGTTTCCTGTGACCTCAACTACCGCAAGAACCTCTGGAAGTACGGCAAGAAGGCCAGCGAGGTCATGCGCGAGATGGCAAAGTATGTCGACGTTGCCATCGCCAACGAGGAGGACGTGCAGAAGTCCCTTGAGATCACCGTGGACGATGTGAACGTCGAGTCCGGCGAGCTGGACCGCGCAAAGTACAAGGCGCTCGGCGACAAAGTGCTCGCGGCGTATCCCGATATGAAGATGATTGCCATCACGCTGCGCGAGAGCCACAGCGCCGACTGGAACGGCTGGGCGGCCTGCCTGAACGACGGCAAGGACTTCTACGTTTCCAAGAAGTACGAGATTCGCGACATCGTGGACCGCGTCGGCGGCGGCGACAGCTTTGCCGGCGGCCTGCTCTACGGTCTCAACCACTATGAGGACAAGCAGTCCGCGCTGGAGTTTGCCGTGGCAGCGAGCTGCCTGAAGCACTCGGTCATCGGCGACTTCAACCGCGTGAATGTTTCCGACGTGACCAAGCTCATGGGCGGCGACGGCACCGGAAGAGTGCAGAGGTAAAAAGCTTGCGGTAAAGATGTGATTGCACAAGCAAAATCTCCCCGTTGCCCGATTTGCGGAGAGAATAAGAGCCGGGTACGTTTTTGATACGGCGCTTGCTGTATTGCTCGAAGGATAAGACGGAGCTTCTTGCCAATGTCCGTAAGTCAGCGACTGTGCTTGAAGAACTGTATTCTGAAGAACAGCGGAGATAGTCGAAGCAGGCTATCTCCGCTGAATGACTTTTATTGACAGCGGTGCGTTTTTAGAACAAAAAACGTGACTGCGATAGCTTTAATTTCCCACTTCATTTTTCACAAAAACCGTGGTATACTGTTTATGAGGTGAGGGCTGTGCAGTTTCGACCGTTTGTTTACGATGCAATGAATCGACAAGTGCCGGTGGCTATTGAGCCGATGACGCCGCAGGATGTTGCGTTGACAGACCGAGAACCCTTGTGGCAGACCTCCTGGGCCAGCGAATATCTGGCCGACGAAAATTACGAAAAATACGCAGCCAGAGTTGGAGATGAGCTGATTGCTCTGGCAGCATATGAGGTCCTTCCGACTGCGCTGGTCGTACACATTGTGTATATGGAGGCACAGCCTGAGTCAAATCCTACGCTCGACGGAGGAACCCCGAAGTACAGAGGGATAGGGAGGCTGCTGATCGCCTATGGCATCAAGCTGTCCATTGACAGCGGTTTGACCGGCGATGTGGTGCTTGAAGCGAAGACGACGAGCTTGGCGAAGCATTATGAGGAAGACTTTGGGGCCGTTTTACTTCCAACCTTTCAATCTTCCGCGCCAAGGTATTTGATTGCGGACGAAGCTGCCAAACGAATTTTCTTCACCTATCTGGATTGATTTTCTGCGAGGAGGTGCTTTGCATGGATATGAATAAAATCAGACCGGCGTCTGATGCGGCGTGGTATTGCCGCAAAGATGCAGAGGAAGAACGTTTTTATGAGATATTCTTTCAACTGTGCCGCAAATACAGTGTGCGTTGGGCAAGCGCCACACCGAAGGAGAAAAGCTTTATTGAAGAAGTGACCCGCGTCACCTATGAGCGGGACAGGGCGCAGCGGCTTGGTTTGCCGCTGTCGGAGGTGCGCCCCTCGTTTGCGTCCTGAAAGTTGTTTGACCCACACCGTGACCCACACGGGGAAATGAGCGGACGGAAACAATGGAACAAACAGGCTGCGACCTCATCCTTTTTGGACAAAAAAACGCCGCAAAGCCTTATACAGCAAGGGCTGGAAGGCTCTACGGTGGTTGGTAAGGATGAGGTCGGCAGTTCGAATCTGCCCAGCAGCTCCACAGAAAAACCTTGAAACCGCATGGTTTTGAGGTTTTTCCTTTTTTACTTATGCGGTGAGCAAATGACAGAAACCGCAACAAAAACCGCAACGGGGCATAAAAAGAACGCCGGGAATCGTCCCGGCGTTGCTCTTTAATTGTTCCCGCTCTGCTTTGCCTGATCCTCTAAATTGTTCCCCCGCTTATTTCCCAAACGCTCACAGCTTCGCATTTCACGCTTTCCAGCTCTGCCTTGCTCCAGATGGTTGATAAAGTCGAGTAAAAGCATTTTCTGTTCAAGTGACATTGCTAAAACGACGGCGTTTAAGTCGTTCCGCATTTTTTCAGTTTCTGACGCTGTCATTGTAAATTTCCTCCTTGTTTTCTTGGCGGGAGGTTAGTATAATACCGATACCGGCCTCCCTGTGGTGGTTGGTGGTTACGGCTCTCTGTGCCTTGCTTTGGTCGGCGGTGGTGCAGAGGGCTTTTCTCATGCCACGCAGAACCGGCGGGCGGTGGTGGTCTTGGTGAACTGCTGTGCGAGGTCAGGCAGCGCCTTTTTCAGCGCGGCGGTGTCAATGCGGGAAGAGGTAACGGCTTTCCATGTGATTTTGTACTCACCTGCATGGACTTCCTCGGCATTGCCCATTCTAAACACCTGTATAGTAACTGAACCAAACCCGGAGTGCAGGACAATCGGGTTATATTTTTGATTGACGCAATATATAATCTGTGATAGAATAGGTCATGTTGGTTAGATGACTCTAACTTAAACTTGACCGGACTCGTGGCAAAATATTTTTTTGAGCATGAGTTAGATAACACTAACTGTACAGATGAGCGTAATAACCTTTGAAAATGGCGACAAGTCATCTTGCTGCAAAAGATTACATATCAAAGTCAAGAGACGGCAATGGAGGAGTGATTTTATGACATAGGGTTAGTTATAGTTAATTATGAGGCAATAACGACAGCAATTTTTCCCAATCAAAATGACGTATTTTCTTACCCAGATTGTCAAACAGGCTACCTATGGCAATGAATATTAAGCGTGGGTTAGATGCGACTAACTGAAAATCAACACAGGAAGGAATTTATATGCACACATGGAAAACTCGCATAGCTGCCACATTGGCGGTTCTGATGCTGACCAACTGCATCTCGCCAGCGGCGTTTGCTCAAAATACGGAGGAATCTCCGCAAAGCACACAGGTTTCCCTTTTATCAGACGAAAATAATGCCGACTTTACAATTGAAGATGGCGTGCTGACCGCCTATACCGGCAGCGACACCAGCGTGACGATCCCGGAGGGCGTCACAGTCATCGGTGACGGTTCGTCTTCCGTCTTCGGAAGCAAAGTAGAATCCGTCACGATTCCCGCTTCCGTCACAGAGATCGCGTACAGGGCCTTCTATACCTGCACCGGCCTGACAAGCGTAACCTTCGCTGAGGGCAGCCGGTTGAAGACCATTGGAAATGAGGCGTTTTACGCCGTAAATCAGTTGGAGAGCCTGACTATTCCGGAGGGCGTCACCTCCATTGGACAGTACGCCTTTGCGGCCATGAACAAGCTGCAGACCATTACACTGCCCAGCACCTTGACGACGGTTTGCGGCGGGGAGTGGTTCGGCAATTTGTTCGCCCGTGGAACAAGCGGCGGAGCACCGGCAGCGCTGGCTTCCGTCAATATCACGGAAGGCGGCGAACAGTACCGCTCCCATGACGGCGCAGTGTATTCCGCCGACGGGAAAACGATTATTTACTGTCCGGCTGCCAAGCAGTCCATTGATTGGCTGGCCGGAGTGGAGGAAATTACATCTTACGCTTTTTTAAAAACCACAATGGAACAGGTAGTATTGCCGAGCGGATTGAAGACCGTGGCAGAAAAAGCGTTTTACAGTGCCCAATGCACCTCGCTAAAAGTCCCTGAATCCGTGGAATCCATTGGGGCATCTGCTTTTTACAACTCCAAGGTAAAAACAGTTTCCTTTTCAGAGGGACTGAAGAGCATCGGCAGCATGGCTTTCAGTGAATGCTATTTCCCTGCCAACACGGAGTTGGTACTTCCGGCTTCACTGGAGTCCGTTGGCGGCAGTGCTTTTGATTGCCTGACGGACTCGGGCGGCCCCGCAGTCGTAAAGGTGCGGGGAATGAATACCGTTCTCGGCAGTTCCTTTATTCCAAATTCTGCAAAGGTAACTCTTTTTGGACTGGAAGGCTCTACGGCACAAAAATATGCTGAAGATTTTGGGGATGAGCGTAAGCTGACCTTCCAGATACTCGACGGCGAAACGGAAGTTGCCGTGGAAAGCGTTGCACTTCCGGCTTCTCTGACATTGAACGAAGGCAGTGCCTACCAGATGACGGCAGAGATACTGCCGGAAGATGCTGCGGACAAAACGCTGACCTGGAGCAGCAGCAATGCGGCAGTCACAGTGGATCAAACCGGGCTTATCAAAGCTGTGACTGCGGGAACTGCCGTGATTAGCGCTGCGTCTGCAAACGGAAAGTCTGCTGCCTGCACTGTCACAGTGACGGCAGCCTCCGACTTTACGATTGAAGACGGTGTGCTGACCGCTTATAACGGAGACGCGACGGAGATTGTAATTCCGGACGGCGTGACTGCAATCGGAACCGGCACCGGAGCGGTTTTCGGCAATAAAGTGGAGTCTGTTACGATTCCGACCTCTGTTACCACGATTGCTGCGCAGACCTTTTATTCCTGCACAGGGCTAAAGCATGTGACTTTTGCTGAAGACAGCCAGTTGAAGACCATTGGAAATGAGGCGTTTTACGCCGTAAATCAGTTGGAGAGCCTGACTATTCCGGAGGGCGTCACCTCCATTGGACAGTACGCCTTTGCGGCCATGAACAAGCTGCAGACCATTACACTGCCCAGCACCTTGACGACGGTTTGCGGCGGGGAGTGGTTCGGCAATTTGTTCGCCCGTGGAACAAGCGGCGGAGCACCGGCAGCGCTGGCTTCCGTCAATATCACGGAAGGCGGCGAACAGTACCGCTCCCATGACGGCGCAGTGTATTCCGCCGACGGGAAAACGATCATTTACTGCCCGGCTGCCAAGCAGTCCATTGATTGGCTGAATGGCGTGACGGCGATTGGCGCATACGCTTTCTGCAACAGCACAATGCCGACCGTGAACATCCCGGGAACGGTTACGGAAATCAGCGCAAATGCGTTTAACCGTGCTAAAATGACCAGCCTGGAAATTCCTGGCAGTGTCAAAACCATTGGCGCATCTGCTTTCTTCTTCTCTCAACTGACCAACGTGACGCTCAATGAAGGACTCGAGCGCATTGAGAACAGTGCGTTTTCTCAAAGCCGTGTCGCGCAGGTCACGATTCCTGCCAGCGTGACCTATATTGGGAAAAATGCCTTTGATTTTGAATACGGCAGCGACTATTCGATCCGCTTGCTGGGTAAGAACACGGAACTGGCAGATGAGTTCATCCCGTATTATTACGCTATCAAGGTCTATGGTTTGGCGGATTCCACCGCGGAACAATATGTGGCGGCAAAGAAAGCTGAAAAAGGTGACAGCTGCAAGCTGACCTTCCAGACGGACGGCTATGTAGAACCTGTCAAGATTCGCTTGAATCAGGAAACGATTTCTCTGCATAGAACGGAAACCGCTCGACTGACTGCTGAGGTTTTGCCGGAAGGCGCGCAGGCAATCGTCAGCTGGAGCAGCAGTCAGCCTGCTGTGGCAACGGTAAGCAAGGACGGTCTGGTGACTGCGGTGCAGCAGGGTACCACGGTGATTACAGCTGCGGTTGGAAAACTCACGGCTTCCTGCACGGTTCATGTCATTGTGGACGAAAATGAGAGCGACTATGTGCTGAACCAGAATGGCGAAGTGACCGGCTATCTGGGCACGGATTGGAAGGTTCTGAACATTCCGGCGGAAATCGGCGATCAGACCGTAACCGGTATTGCGGACGGTGCGTTTGAAAATCAGCGGGATATTCAGCAGGTGATACTCCCGGAAACGGTAACCGTAATTGGCAGCAATGCGTTTTACGGCTGCACAAACCTGAAGGAAATCAACTTGAACCATGTCACTTCGATGGGGAGCGGTGTTTTCCGGCAGTGTGCGGCATTGCAGTCCGTTGCTTTGGGTGAAGGACTGCGTGATGTGCCTGAACAGGCCTTTATGTCCTGCGCAAACCTGAAAGCAGTCACGCTGCCGTCCTCTGTGAAGGAACTGGGCAAAGAGTGCTTCGCACAGTGTACTTCTCTGGAAGCGCTGATTCTGCCGGAGGGGCTGACAACCATCCATGCCGGCGCACTGAAAAAGTGCCCGCTGCAAACGCTGCATCTGCCCGCCTCTCTTCAGCAGCTGGGAGATGAATACATGGGAGATGTATTTGAAGATCCCGGCGCACTTGCTGCGGATACGGCGATGAAAACCATCACTGTGGCGGAAGGCAATCCTCTTTATACCGCCAAGGACGGTCTGCTCTATAACAAAGAGGAGACTGCGGTGCTGTTCTGCCCCCGGGGACGCACGGAAGCGGTGATCCCGGAGGGGGTAACGGAAATTGGCCGTTATGCCTTCTTCATGTGCTTTAATCTGACCCGTGCTGACCTTCCCTCTACACTGAAAACGGTGCGGGAGCAGGCGTTCCACTACTGCGAAGCGCTGACAGACTGCGAACTGCACACCGGACTGGAGCGGGTGGAAAATTCCGCCTTTTTCGGCTGCGAGGAATGGACCGGTGTTGACCGGATTCCGGCCAGCGTGCAGTATATCGGGCCGTATGCCTTCAATGAGTGCAAGGGCACTAAAATTGTGGTTCCGGAGGGCATTGCAGATCTGCCTGAATTTGCGTTCTGGGGCTATGAAGATACGCTGACGGAAATCATTCTGCCGGCTTCCCTGAAAACCATTGGCAATTCGGCCTTTGCCTGGGCCAAAAATGTGAAAAGCCTCACTATTCCTGAAGGCGTGACCTCCGTTGGCTCTCAGAGTTTCGCCCGAATGGATGCACTGGAGACGCTGACGCTGCCTGCAACTTTGCAGACCATTGGAGAAGAAGCATTTGCCGGCGGTGAGAATGTGGAAAACCGCCTGAAGGAGGTTTATATTCCGGCCTCTGTGACTCAAATCGGCAAAGATGCGTTTGCAAAACGCACCGGTTTGACCATTGTTGCAGATCGTGCAGACACGGCTGCGGCTCAATATGCCAGAGCCAACGGCCTTACCTTGAAATTGAAAAACGGCGATGAGATCGATTCGGATTTCGAGATTGTAAACGGCGTTTTGGTTGCCTATCACGGAACAAAGACGGAGGTTGTGATTCCCTCTTCTGTCACGGAAATCGGCCCCGGCGTTTTTGAAAGTCCGGATGAAGGGGAAGAGGGAGTGGAGGTGACAAAAGTCACGATTCCCGCTTCTGTTACGAAGATCGGTGCGCGAGCCTTTTATGGCTGCCAGCTGACGGAAGTTATCTTTGAAACCGGCAGCGCTCTGCGCGAAATTGGGGAGTCTGCCTTTGCCTACTGCACCAAGCTGCCGGAGATCACACTGCCGGATGGGCTGGAGGTAATTGGCGTTCGTGCCTTTGACGGGGATAGCCGCCTCACTGAAATTGCCATCCCGGCCTCTGTCACCACAATTGGCGCTTACGCATTTGAACTCTGCACCGGTTTAACTTCTGTACAGTTTGCCAGCGGTCTGACCAGTCAGCTGAAGACGATTGGAGACTTTGCTTTCTATCAGTGCTATCGGCTCACACACATTGAGATTCCGGAGGGTGTCGTCAGTATCGGTGACAGTGCGCTGCGTATCAGCAGAGGCTTGACCAGTGTCTCTCTGCCCTCTACTCTGGAGCGCCTCGGTACGGCTGCACCGCTGGTATTCGCCCCTGCGAATGAAAGTGGTCAATTCTCGGGAACAGATGACCTCATTTCCATCACCGTGGCTGAGGGAAATCGGAATTACTCCTCTCGGGACGGGCTGCTCTATACCGCCGATGGAAAGACGCTGCTTTATTGCCCTGCCGGACGCACCGGCACGGTCACGGTGGCGGATGGTACACAAGTGATTGACACTTATGCGTTCCATCGCAGTCAGGCAAGTCATGTGGCATTGCCTGATGGGCTGCAATCGATCCGGGATTATGGCTTCAAACAGTCCGCTCTTATCAGTGTGGAACTTCCGGATTCTGTAGAATCCATTGGAAACAATGCATTCTTCAACTGCAGCGCTCTGAAAACCGCTCAGTTGGGCAGCGGGCTGAAGACCATTGGAGAAAATGCGTTTTCACTCACCCGTATTGCGCAGGTCACCATTCCTGCTGGCGTAAGTTCTATTGGAAAAAATGCCTTTGACTTTGAATACGGTGGGCAAAACCTGTTTGTTCGGATACTGGGCGCAGAAACAACTTTGGCGGACGAATTTATTCCTTACAATTATGCGATTACGGTGTACGGCGCTGCCGGCTCTGCTGCAGAAAAATATGTGGCAACGAAGCGGGCGGATAAGGGCGACCGCTGCAAATTGACGTTCAAAAATCTGGATAGCTATGAGGCGGTGACGCAGGTCACACTTGACAAGACGGAACTGACACTCAAACAGCGTGAAACCGCAGTGCTGGGTGCATCCGTCCAACCGGAAACTGCAACACATACGGATTTGGTGTTCAAATCTCTTGATACCAAAATTGCGGCGGTGAGTGCGAATGGTACAGTTACTGCGGTAGCTCCCGGGGTTGCAACAATTCGGGTGATTTCGACCGATGGTCCCTATGCGGACTGCAGGGTGACTGTGACGAGGGATGAAACGATCAGCGATTTTACGGTGGATGACCGTGGTTACATCACCGGCTATACTGGCGAAAGCGGAAATCTTGTCATTCCCGGCACAGTGGAGAACAAGACGGTTCTCGGCATCGCTTCCGGCGCATTTCAGAACCGTTGGGATATTGAAACAGTAACATTGCCAGAGAGCTTGCAGCATATTGAAGACAATGCCTTTTCTCACTGTGGAAATCTCTCTGCGGTTACCTTTGGCTCCGGCTTGAAAACGATTGGCAGCCGGGCTTTTGAAAACTGCACGCATTTGCGCTCCCTGACTTTGCCGGAGGGATTGGAGAGCTTGGGAGAATATGCTTTCAACTCCTGTGAAAGCCTGGAAATGGTGACGCTGCCCTCTACCCTGCGCGAACTGCCTAAGGGTGCGTTCTATATCTGCTGGCGGCTGAAAGAGGTCAACATTTCCGAAGGCGTGACATACATCGGTCAGGATGCCTTTTACGAGTGTGAAGGTATGCTGAAACTGACGCTGCCAACCACGCTGCGTACGATTTCCAGCGGTGCGTTTACTGCCTGCGTCCGATTGACGGAGGTCACAATTCCGGAAGGCGTAGAAACCGTGGAACAGCAGGCCTTTATGAGTTGTACTGCGCTGACGGCAATCCATCTTCCCGCCACACTGAAAAACTTGGGCAGCCAATATCCGGGAGATGCATTTGAGCGCTCGGATGTGCTGGGCTGCAACCACCTCACGGCGGTTACCGTCACCGAAGGAAACCCATGGTTCTCCGCCAATGACGGCTTACTGTACAGTGCTGACGGCAAGACGCTGCTCTTCTGCCCCCGTGGCTTGACAAGTACTGCGGTCAAAGAGGGGACTGAGCGGATTGGCGACTACGCATTTTTCTACTGCCGTGCGTTGGAGAGTCTGACGCTGCCGGCATCGATCCGGCATATTGGCTCCAACAGCATTTCCGTCTGCGAACAGCTGCGTACCCTGCATCTGCCTGAGGGTCTTGTGTCTATTGGGGATGCTGCCTTTGCCAGCAGTGCGGCTCTCACGGAAGTAAATATCCCCAGTACAGTGGAGATAATCGGCAATCATGCGTTCCTGGGTACTGCCCTGGAGACGCTGGTTCTGCCTACCGGCGTAAAGAGCATCGGCGCGGAAGCCATCGCTTATAACCCAACATTGAATTCCGTTACGATTCGCTCTGGTCTGACGGATATTGGCGCTGACCTCTGCAAGAACAGTCCTAATGTCACAATTTGGACAGACTCTGCAGCGGCTCCCATTTATGCGTATGCGCAGGCAAACGGAATCACTGTCCGCTTGCTTAACTCCGGCTCCGGAAGCAGTTCCTCCGGTTCGTCCGGATCCTCTGGCAGCGCGGTGTCTATTTCTGCTGTCAAGAACGGCTCTGTGACTATCAGCCCCAGGAGTGCCTCCAAGGGCGATACTGTGACCATCACTGTTAAACCCGACAACGGCTATCAGCTGGATGATCTCACCGTTACCGATCAGAGCGGCAATGAATTGAAATTGACTGATCTGGGCAATGGAAAATATACCTTTATCATGCCCAACGGCAGGGTAAAGATCAATGCAGTCTTTGCCCAAGAAAATGCGGCAAGCATGTTTAGTGATGTGGCTGCCAGTGCCTACTACTATGAGGCTGTGAGGTGGGCGCAGGAAAAGGGAATCACCGGAGGCATCGGCAATGGTCTATTTGGACCTGACAACAGCTGTACCCGCGCACAGATTGTCACATTCCTGTGGCGTGCTGCCGGTTCGCCCGAACCGAAGAACACAGGCAGCTTTTCTGATGTTTCTGCCGGCAGCTATTATGCAAAAGCGGTTGCTTGGGCGGTAGAGAACGGCATTACCACCGGCACGGGCAGCGGTAAATTCAGTCCCAACGCCGCCTGCACCCGCGCACAAAGTGTGACGTTCCTGTTCCGTGCTATCGGCAAATCGGTTGACAGCAAGACCACGTTCAGCGATGTTCCCGCTGACAGCTACTATGCAGATGCTGTGGCATGGGCGGTAGAGAACGGTGTAACGAACGGTATTGGCGGCGGCCTGTTCGAACCGGATAACATCTGTACCCGAGCCCAAATCGTTACCTTCCTCTACAGAGTCTATCAAGGCTAAGCAGGGACTGCGGGTAAAAGCTGAGTTTTTCCATTTGGTTTTTAAGAACCGTATTGCGGTGCAGACATCCATCAAACGGATGTCTGCACCGCAAGATTTCTATATCGCGTGTGCTAAGTCGGTCTGGTTCATTCTTTCCGTCAAGGCATCGTCTGCCCCATCCGAAACGCTCCGTTTGGAGGGCTGGTTTTCTGCTTTTTCTATATTTTTATCAATAATCTTGCAAATCTTATGAATATTTACTGTTGCATCTTCCGCCGCTTTGCCGTATACTCCTGATATTATTTCACAGTATGTTGGGGTGGAATGTATGAAAACCTATTCATTTGCCTACGGCAGCGGCGACGAACGGGAGCTGCGCACGCTGGCGACGAACGCAGTCTACGAGCGCGTCAGGGTTGAAAACCACGATTGTGAAGCGCCGGATCTTGTCTATCTCGGCACCACGCCGCACGGTACGCCGGTCTCCATCAACCGCACGGCGGCTGAGGCCGACCTCGTGGTCTGTCTCGGCGCGGTGATGCATCATGTGATGGCAGGCTTCGGCGGTGGGCGCAAGAGCATCCTGCCGGGCATCAGCGGACGCGAGACCATCTTCCATAACCACGCATTCTCGCTCGACGCGGCGCAGCTGCGCTCCAACCCCGCCATTGGCAACGGCGTTTTGAAGGGCAACCCGCTGCACGAGGATATCGCCATGAGCATCAACAGCTGCGCCTAAGGTCCTCTGAGTTCAATACAGAAAGCAGAGCCGCTGCCGCGGCTCTGCTTTCGGGACGCATTCAATAGGACCAACCTGTGAAGGCCGCCCATAAACCTACCCCCAACAAAAAGAAGGTGAAATTATGAGTGTGACAGTATCCGA
>OMGY01001432.1_pt1 | contig 21771 bp, 18 predicted proteins | sample 1674461 | NCBI WGS metagenome assembly OMGY01 (sample SAMN05578579, study PRJEB25193) | human gut metagenome | biome: Human Microbiome; feature: human-associated habitat; material: feces | host: Homo sapiens | place: USA:Birmingham
TTTTGCAAAATGTTCTGCGATACGCATCATGTATCTTCTCATAATGATCGTCAGCTCATCATGCGGGCATTGATCGTAGATATAAAGCTGGATATCCGTAAAGTTGACGACATGCAGCTTGATCGGTCCGGAATATTTTGCCACTTTCTTTGCAAGATCCACAACTTTTTGTTTTGCACGTTCGCTTGTATACGGCGGCGCATGGAAGTAAGTAGCCTCAAGGCTTACTCCACGTTTGGATACCATGTATCCTGCAACCGGGCTGTCGATACCGCCGGATAACAGAAGCATCGCCGAACCATTGGTTCCGACCGGCATTCCGCCTGCTCCCGGGATGATCTGTGAATATACGTAGATCTCATTCCTGACTTCTACGTTTACCATAACATCCGGATGATGTACATCTACTTTGATTCCGCTTTCCGGGAATGCGTACAGGATCGCTTCTCCAAGGTCACGGCTGATCTCCATAGAGTTCAGCGGATAAGACTTTTTGGCACGTCTGGACTCTACTTTAAATGTAAAGTTCTTATCTGGATACATCTCATCCATATATGCGACAACATCTTTTTTCAGTTCCTCGAATCCTTTGTCCTCCATACGGACAACCGGACAGATTCCGACCAGACCGAATACTTTCTTCAGATGTTCCACAGTCTCATCGTAATCATAATCTCCTTCACAGTCTACATAGATTCTTGCCTGTGATTTGTGTACATCGAACTGTCCGTCTACATCTTTTAATGCATAACGCACCTGGCGCACCAGTGCGTCTTCGAACAGATGACGGTTCTTTCCCTTAATTCCAATCTCTCCATATTTTAATAAAAATGTATGAAATCTCATCTTCTGATTCCTTTCCTGATTTCTTTCTCTTTTATCTGTAACTTTCTAATGTCTGGTATATCTTCTAAGCATCGGTACTATATTATATAGTGCATCGAGCGTATAGTCAATCTCTTCCAGTGTAGTAAATTCTGACATACTAAACCGAAGCGTCGCATCCAGAAACTCCTGTTTTGCCCCGATTCCTTTTAACACACCGCTGATCTGCGGATGATTGGACGCACATGCCGATCCGGATGACACATAGATTCCTTTATCTTCCAGCGCATGTAATAGCACTTCACTTCTGATCCCTGCGATTCCTACACTGATAATATGCGGTGCCGACGTCTCATCGTATAAACCATGGATCGTTGTATTCTCGATCTTTTCCACGCCTTCGATGAAATGCTGTTTTAACGCCCGCATCTTCTCCACTTTTTCATCGAGGTTATCGTAAATCGTCTTTGCCGCCAGGGAAAGTCCTGCGATTCCCGGTACATTTTCCGTTCCGGAACGCATGTCATGCTGCTGGCCGCCGCCATAAACGATCGGGCGGATCTTTACATTTTCACCGATGTATAATGCACCCACGCCCTTCGGTCCGTGGATCTTGTGACCGCTGATGGAGCACATATCTACCTTCAGTTTCTTCGGGTAGATCTTGTATTTTCCAAATCCCTGTACCGCATCGACATGGAATAAAATGTCTTTATTATATGCCTTTACGATACTTGCCGCTTCCTGAATCGGCTGTACGGAACCCACTTCGTTGTTCACATACATGATCGATACCAGGATCGTATCTTCACACAGCGCTTCTTTCAACGCATCCAGACGGATTCTTCCGTACTGATCTACCGGAAGATAGGTCACACGGAATCCTTCTTCTTCCTCAAGGAAACGCATGGTGTTGATGATTGCCGGGTGCTCGATGGATGATGTGATTAGGTGGTTGCCTGCACGCTTATTCGCTCTTGCCGCGCCGATCAGTGCCATATTGTCACTCTCCGTACCGCCGGAAGTAAAATACACTTCCTTTTCCTGTACCTTCCAGAGTCTGGCAAATGTTTCTTTTGCTTCTTTTATATATTTTTCTGCTTCCACACCTTTGTTATGCATAGAAGACGGATTGCCATAGTCTTCACACATGACCTTCTGCACCAGTTCCCCGACGCTTCGGTATGCCATGGTAGTCGCCGAATTATCCAGATATACTTCCTTCATTTCTTCACTTCCTGTACTCTTCATTCTTAGTATTAGATTATGTTTCTACCCTTCCAGATGGAACATCAGAACCGAAAGCATCGTAAGTCCTGCAGTCTCTGTCCGAAGGATTCTCTTGCCAAGTGTCACCGGATTTGCCCCGGTTTTCATGGCAAGTGCTACTTCTTCTTCCTCAAAGCCGCCTTCCGGTCCGATAAAGATGCCGACCGACTGCCCCGGTCTGATCCCTGCGATAATCTGCTTCGTCTCTTCCATCCCTTTTGCCAGTTCGTATGGGATCAGGACAACGTCCAGTTCTTCTGCCTGCTTTAATGCCTGCGCATAAGTGCATACTTCTCCCACCTCAGGAATAATACCTCGTCCTGCCTGCTTCGCCGCACTGACCGCAATCTGCTGCCAGCGTTCGACCTTCTTCTTCGCCTTCTTCGCATCCAGCTTGACCACGGCTCGCTTTGTCGCCACCGGGATTACCTGATATGCGCCGAGTTCTACCGACTTCTGCACGATCAGTTCCATCTTGTCCTGCTTTGGAAGTCCTTGGAACAGATAGATCTTTGATGCAAGCTCGCTCTCGTCCTGCTTTTTCTCCAGTATCTTAAGCACTGCTATATCTGCTTCATAGGATTCCACTGCACACAGGTACTGACTGCCTTCTCCGTCATTTACCGTAAGTTCTTCACCGGTCTTCATGCGGAGTACATTCTTCATATGATTGACGTCGCCGCCCTCTACGTAGATCTTTTCTTCCTTCACCTGCTCCGGTGACACAAAAAAATGTTGCATATCGAATCCTCTAATTCTTTCTTGCCGTTACAGATACCCATTCGCCCTGGTGGTTCACTTCCAGAACTTCGAGGCCTGCTTTCTTCACAGCTTCTACGACCACTTCTTCTTTATCTTCGATGATTCCGCTTGTGATATAGATACCGCCCTTTTTCAACTGGTGGATGATCACAGGTGTCAGCGGTACCAGTACATCTGCCAGGATATTTGCTACTACGATATCGTATTTCTCATAACCGACCTTATCCTGTACTTCTTTATCATCAATGATATTACCGATCATGACTTCATACTGGTCTCTGCTGATTCCGTTGTTGTCCATATTCTCGTAGGTTGCATCGATCGCACACGGATCCAGGTCTGTTCCTACCGAATGCTTTGCGCCGAACTTTAACGCCAACATTCCAAGGATTCCGCTTCCACATCCAACGTCTAAGATCTCTGTATCTTCTGTCACATATTTCTTAAGCTGGCGGATGCAGAGCTGTGTGGTCTCATGCATACCGGTTCCGAATGCTGTGCCCGGATCGATATGGATCACCATCTTGTCGCTGTCTTTGGCCTCTACATTCTCCCATGAAGGAATGACAAGAATGTCATCAATATAGAACTGATGGAAATACTGCTTCCAGTTATTTACCCAGTCTACATCTTCTGTCTGGGACTCCTCGATCGTACAGTCTCCCACATTCAGATAACTTCTCATCTCTTCTAATTCCTGTCTGACCTTCAGTAACATCTCATGCTTGTCTACTTCTTCATCCAGATAGAATGTCAGGTATGCACATCCGTCATCTTCCGGCATATCCGGCAGGATGTCTACGAACATCTGCTCTTTGTCAGACTGTGTAAGCGGGATCTTATCTTCGATCTGCACTCCTTCGATTCCAAGATCAGCAAGCATGCTGCTGACGATATCTTCTGCCTCTGTTGTTGTCTTCAGACGAAACTGATTCCATTTCATATATATTTCTCCTTTATCTCATCTTGTTTAAGACCTCCCCGGGTCTTATATCATCTTCGTTTACATTCATTGCTTATTTTAACACCTGTTGTCTTTAAAGTAAATGTACTTCTTTCGCTAAAACAATGTTAAGAAAATAACGATTCTTGTTCATACCGTGTTAAGATCCATCCGTTTCTCTTTATCTTCTTACCAAAAGTCCATACAATGTACCCGGAAGCAAAATTCCACATCATATATAACATCAATATATAAAAACATTGACAAGGAGGACTTTGACTTATGAATATTGGCATTTTAATTCTTATGATCGTCGGTGGGGGTGTCGGAATTCTATCATCACTATATATTGCGCTCAGCTTTCCGGCCATGATTATCTGGAAAATTTATCGCAAAATCCGTCATGGATATAAACTTACATACTAATCATCTATTTTATGGCAGTGTTCAGATCCTGTTCTACTTCATTTAGATCTGACAGGATCTCCTCCTGCTGTTTGTCAAATAACAGTTTCTTATTATACTGATAATACTTATCACAGTCATTTTCCTTTAAGAACTGAATACTATAATAGTTCGTGTTAAGTTCTGTAACAAAAGAAACCATCTCCTGACTGTCCCCAAATGCATCTTCCATAAATTCAAATGCATGTTCCAATGCGGAAAGTGTACGTTCTGTCAGTTCTTCTCTCTCTGCCACTTCATTTCCAAACACCTCTTTTATACGTTCAAATGCTTCCTCTCCTTCCAGATGTTCTTCTTTTGCAAGCTGTTCGTAAGATTCCAGTTTATCCAGCACCTGTTTTCTTACATGCTCGTCCTGCTTTGTCATCTGTTCTTCTTTCCGTAATTTTTCATATTGCTCTCTGGCTTCACAGACGACAAGATCCATTTGCAGATTGGATTTATATAACTTCAGATATTCATATATCATTGTAACCAGTCTGTCTTTTAGGAAATATTCTTTGAAGCAGCTTCCCAGACGGCCGATCAACATATTTACAACACTGAACCTCTCATCAAATGCTGCATATCGAAGTCTCTCCAGCGTATCCCTGGTATAGACACCTTCAATAATCTTCTCAAGACCATAATCTTTTTTATACTTATGATACAGTTCCAGATAATTGGCAAAATCTTTTGCGATCTTCCAGTGCTGGATATACTGATGTACAACCTCTCTGTCCGCTTTCTTTCCAAGCTTTTCATAAGTCTTCAGAAGCTGTGACAGATCTTCCCAGCCTCTGGCTGTTGCAAAGACCTTTCCATCTACCGTCGTCTCCATCCGGTAAAAATAGTCTCTCCTGATCTCAAGATATGCCAGAATCGCCGGATGAATATCTGCCCGGTATGCATATTCTTTCCATACATCATAATTCACATCTACATCGATCTTCTTGATTCGATCCAATGTTACCACATCAAAATCCCGTACCGACTTATTGTACTCCGGCGGATTACCTGCCGCTACAATGATCCATCCTGTCGGAATCTTCTGATTACCAAATGTCTTACACTGCAAAAACTGTAACATTGTCGGAGCCAGAGTCTCAGACACGCAGTTGATCTCATCAATGAACAGAATTCCTTCTCTAAGTCCTGTCTCTTCCATCTTATCATATACCGAAGCGATGATCTCACTCATCGTATATTCTGTAACCGAGTACTCTTTCCCATCGTACATCTTCTTTTCAATAAACGGAAGTCCGACCGCACTTTGTCTGGTATGATGTGTGATCGTATAAGATACCAGTGCGACTTTACACTCCTTTGCCACCTGTTCCATAACCTGTGTCTTACCGATTCCCGGAGGCCCCATCAGGAGAATTGGTCTTTGTCTTATTGATGGGATCATATAATCTCCATATTCATCTTTGGCAAGATATGCCTCTATCGAATCTTTGATTTCTTTTTTGGCTCTTTTTATATCCATTGTATTCCCTTCTTTTGCTGTTATTTATTTCATCTGATCAGAAATCCAGATCTTCTTCCAGGATGATCTTTATTGCCCAGGGCGGAACATCTACATCTTCATAGTCTTCCTCCATGAACACAAATGCCGTCTCATATACAGGCCTTTTCGCCGGATAGATTCCCCGGCCATCCGTAAAATAGATCATTCCCCGTAAATGTTCAAATGTATGCTGGCGGACCAGTTCATCCACATACGAGAATGCCGGCCTGAAATCCGTTCCGCCTTCGCCTTTTAATTCCAGTTTGTCCATGTATTCTTTCAGCTCTTCTTCGCACGTGATCTTCTGATCCGTCTGAATCTGATCATCACATTGAATGATATGAATGTTCACTTTTCGGAAAAAGCTGTCGTTTTCACTTAATACGCCGTAAGTCTCCTCCAGAAATTTTTTCACCAATTCTCCCGAACAGGACATCGATGTATCGATCACAATAACAAATTCTTCTACCTTCTGAACTTCTTTCCATTCCTGTGGCTCGATCAACGGCATATTCCCATACATAGTTAATCCATAACTGTAGAAAGTATAATCAAAAGAATCCGGATCCACCGTCATCTCTTCTTTTAACACCGAAAATTTTCTTAAAAATTCCCGGTAATCCATTCGCTCCCGATTTTCTACTTTCACCTGATCGATCAGACTTTCGGATGTCTGTGATGCTTCTTTGGAAAATGTCTCCATCTCTGTCTCCATACGCTCACTGATATCCTGCCAGCGGTTTTCAATCTGATTCTGTCTTTTTTTCTCCTCAGCTTTTGGCCAGTAACTGTGATCGTCTACCCGGAAATCCACCTCCAGTTGTTCAAGCTGCTTTTGTGTCAGCGCTTTTTTCCTCAGCACTTCATATATTCGTTCTGCCGTAAGCGTTTTCATTTCTTTTTTCAGTTCACGGTACATTTCTCTTCTTGGGAACGACCTGGCCTTCATAACACACCGATACTGTAATTCATCGATGATCGATTCCACAGCAATATCACATGACAGATGATAAAACCGTTCCTCTCTTCCTTTTCTGCGGATCATATGGCGAAAAATCCCATGCAGCACCAGATGCAGGTAGATCCTGTTCACCATCACTCGGTCTTCCCTGAACAATCCCCCGAGATATTGTGGATCATAATACAGATACAGTCCGTCTGTTCCCATACCTTCCGCCCCCGTATCAAGTACAAACGGAAGACTGGATAATGCTACATCCAGGAACCGCATCTTCATATACAGTTCATTCCTTGCCATAACAAGAATCTTACGGCTTATATTTTCCAGGCGGTCCTTTTCTATGGTTTCTCTGTTATTTTCTATCTTTTCTCTGTCCATTGCTTTTCTTCTCTACTTGTTTTATAAATACTCTATAGCTCAAATGTCTTTTTCTTCTTTGGAAACTGATCCTTTCTGATATCCATAAAAATACTCAGAATTTCTGTTTTGCTACCTTCTGCCGCGAAATCCATTCCCGCCTGTAAAGATTGTTCTGTCCATAATTTTCTTCTTTGCAGGAACCGGATTCCTTCCACCTCTTCCTGCTTCACCATCCATTTTGCCACCGCAGTCATGTGCTTTTTTAAGTATTCTTCATAACCTTGTCTGTTCTTATCTGAAAGTTCTGCCGGGAACCGCAGGCGGTTCAGTGCCAGTTCCACTGCCGTCTCCTCTGTGTCTTCCGCAACCGTATGATAAAACATCTCATCATACTTTCGATAGTCCAGTTCACGGTCATAAAAACACTGACGATAATATCCGCCTGCCCCGTGATGATGCGTTTCCAGTATTCTTGCAGGGGTGTTCTCCACCGCCTCTTCATAATGCTCCGGAAAGAGTAGTTTTGCTTCCTGTCCTCCTTCAGGCGCATGTAGATATATCCTCATCTGGTACCGCATCTCTTCTACAATCGACTTCAGACAGCTCTTTTTTCCGTCCTGAAGATATATCTCTACTTCTTCCAGATGGCAGCCTGTAAGTGCACCACCTCCCATATCCAGAAGTCTGTTGCCAAGTACTAATTTTCTCAGATTCCGGCACCTGTAAAATGCATATCTTCCAACTTCTTTAAGTTCCAACGGCATCCATATTTCCTCAACTGAAAGATTTCTGGAAAATGCATAATCTCCCAGTATCGTGACCGACTCACCTTCTATCTCATCCGGCAGCACCACATAACTGTCATTTCCATAATATTCAGTGATCATCATACCCTTCTCTGTTTTTTTATAACGGATTTCTTTACTCAGCATATTATCTTTTTTCACATATTCTCTGGCCATGTTTTCATCCCGTTTCATTTATTCTTTCTTATATCTGTTCTTAATAATTCTACGTTCCTATACTACTATCATTCCCTATTCTTTGCAAGTTTGTGTCCTTTTCCGCACATCTTTTTTCTTAGGGCATCATATAACTGTATAAAAAGTTTTCCGGAGTTTCTATGTTCAGATTCCATATACCCAAAACTCATCTTTCTTTTTCCACCCTTTATTCAAGATATAAACCATTAATCCTCCTTTTCTTCTTTTCCTTCTGTTTTTTTGCCGGAGGATTGATTGCCCGAATTTTCCCCGCCAGTGAAACAACTTTGACTCCGGCCAGCCGCACTTTTATATCTTCTTCTCATTCCTTTGTTCTCCCAACCACCGAAAACTGGGGGTTGAGTTTTCAGGAGGAAGGAAAAGCTCCCGTCGGAAATGCCTCATTCGATGAATTAAAAAAATATAATGCCTACTATGCCAGAAACACTGATCAGAAAGTGATTTATCTGACTTTTGACTGTGGTTACGAAAATGGCAATACCCCTTCTATCCTGGCGGCTCTGAAAAAGCATCATGTTCCTGCTACCTTTTTTGTCGTCGGCAATTTTCTGCAGGATAATCCAGATCTGATCAAACAAATGCAAAAAGAAGGTCACACCGTCGGCAATCATACGTATCATCATCCCGATATGTCACAGATTGCGACACAGGAAACCTTCTCAAAAGAGCTTTCAGATGTCGAAGATCTTTTCAAAAAGATCACCGGAAAGTCGATAACACGATTTTACCGGCCGCCTCAGGGAAAATACAATACCGAAAATCTACAGATGGCCAAAGATATGGGATATCATACCTTCTTCTGGAGTCTCGCCTATGTTGACTGGCTTACCGATGCCCAGCCATCCAAAGAAGAGGCTTTTGACAAATTACTCGGCCGTATTCATCCCGGTGCCATTGTACTACTTCACAACACTTCGAAAACCAACGGAGAAATCCTCGATGAACTTCTTAACAAATGGGAATCCATGGGATATCAGTTTTCTTCTTTGAAAGATCTTCTCAAAACTGAAGAGTAATCTTCATGTCTTACACGCTCAAGTATTAGCAAAACCGGCCGCCTGATATCAGATTTTCCGATATCAGGCGGCCGGTTTTATTTCTTATAAAATTTTAATTCAGTAATTAATCCAGATCAATAACATCCATCTTAAATGTGTCATCCATCTCCGCATGACTTCTCTTCTTTTCCGAGTGATTACTTAAGAGATCTGCCGTTGCATCAAATAACTCATCGTCGTCATAATCATAGTCATTTGAACCAAACATATCGTAATCATCATCCGAATAATATCCTTCAAAATTATCGAACTCTTCTTCATCTAAAGGAGTAAATTTTTCAAAATCATCTGTATCCTGAAGATTAATGTTCTTTACAGGTTTACGGATAGCAGGACCTGTCTCATCTAAAGAACGTACACCCTTTGCAGCTGCTTTTTTTGCCGTTGCGTGTTTGACGCTCTTCTGCTTCTTTGGTTTTTCCATGGCTTTGGCTATGTTTTCTGTAACCCAAAGATCATCCTCATCGTATCCTTCAAATTCATCTTCATCATCATATTTCTTAGCTGTTTTTTTCGAAACCTGTTTTGAAGCTTTCTGTGCTTTCTTTTCCTGTTTCTCTTCTTTTTTCTTAGCTTTTAATGCTTCCTCTTCTTCATCCAGATCAATTCCATATTCATCATACAGATCATCTAATTCCAGATCTCTGTGTCTAAGCTTGACTGCTGTGACAATAAGTACCAGAACAAGCAGTAAGATTAATGCAATTGCTATAATAACTACAATATCCAGGAAATTCTCTACAAAATTAAGGATTTTTCCCCATATTCCTTTTCCGTTACTTAACTTACTTTCTGAAGAAGAACTGCCGGTTGATTCCGGTGTGTATTTCTGATAGGTTCCATCTGTCGTATCATAACGATATGTTGTCTTTTCACCGTCAGAATTCAAAGCATAAATAATATAATATTCTGCGTCTTTTGTATCCTGCCAAGTGTCAAATTCTTTACCATTTAATGTCAGAGTTGTCTTCTGATACTGGCTTGGCAGATTCACCTTTCCATCATTCATCAATGGGATAATATATCTGTCTTTTGCAATCTCAACTTCTTCAAACGGTGCGAAAGATCCATCATCACTGTTATACATATAGAAATCTGCATCATCGCTGTCTTTTTCAGTCAGATACATTGCATTGATTCCACTTGCCTCCTGTGTGATCACAGAATACTTTGAACCTTCAAATGTCAGCTCGCCTTTTTTAAAACCTTCCGGAATGATCTCTTCCGAAAAATCGCTGGTCACAACATACTTCTTGCCGTTCACTTTCACAACGGCACCATCTGCTGTCGATGTTGTTGTATCTTCGGTACTGGTCTCTTCCTTAATCAGAGACGGATCGCCAGCTCCGATCGTAACTGCAGAACTTCCCTGTGTTACTTCCAGGTTCGTTCCGTCTTCCGCAGTACCCGTAGCACTTGACACTTCGATATTCGAAGTACCTTCTTTTAATGCCTGAAACTTCAGATTAAATTCTGCAGTTGTTCCACTTCCGGTCCAGGAAATCTTAATGGTTCCATCCTTTCCCGTCGCATTATCACCGCTGATAAATCTCAATTCACTTTTGTCATACGTTAAAGTCGCTTCCATAGACTGCATTGATGAAGCAGAAGTCAGCTTGGTCTTTACATCAACTTCCGCTCCTACTGTAGTGGACGGATCCGCAAAACGCAGTTCTGCTGTCGCTGCTTCTGTTATCACCGACAGACATGGACATATCATACATATCGCCAAGAATGTTACAAATATCTTTTTAATTCTTCTCATGTAACCTACCCCTTTATCTTTTATTACTATTTATTCCGTTCCTTCTGTCGATCCAGTGGTTCCCGAAGTGCTGCCTGCATTATCTCCGGTCGTTCCACCTCCTGTTGTTGTCCCTTCTGTTCCTCCGGTTGTTCCCGTAGTTCCTGAGGAAGTGCTGCCTGTACTTCCGGTCGTTCCGCTTCCCGTCGATGTTCCTCCGGAATATCCGGTTCCGTAAGTGCTTCCACCCGTTGTTCCGTAGGTACTTCTTGTTGTACCGGTTCCGGATGAATTATTGGAATAATTTTCCGAATACCCCTTACTTCCCGGTGTCTCATCATCCTCGATCGTTGTACCGCTTTTGGCCTTATCTGACGCTTTTGCAGTAATACCACTTTCAATGCCTTCAATCGTGCTGGATACAGAATACCCATCACTTCCAAACAGAAATTTATGCACCTCAAGTACATTCGAAGACAAGGTCTTCGGGATTACGACACTTCCTACTTCATTTAACATATCCGTTGTATTTTCAGCCGGAAAACCAATCGAATCTCCTAATTTATACTTTGTAAGATTCTTTGCATATCCGATTATTTCAGCCAGTGTAAAGTTTGTTGATATCTGCGGAAATACACTGTCTATGATCTTATTAACAGTGCCGACACTCATGTTCTGCGCTTTATCTGCAATTTTCTGTAATACCAGGCGCTGACGTTCTGCACGCTTAAAGTCTCCTCCTTCCGTATAACGGATTCGGGAATAAGACACTGCCTGCACACCATTCAAATGATATGTACCCTCTACTTCCGGCTCGATCTTCTCATAACTTTTTCCTGTTACTTTTGAAGTTTCGACACAATAGTTGTTCATATGCACAACTTCATCATGCGTCAGTTCCAGATCCAGTCCTCCTACCGCATCGATAACATCTACCAGTGCATTAAAGTTTACGGTTACATATTTTTCAATATTCATATCCAGATTACGGTTAATCAGCGATACTGCGCCTTCCGGTCCTCCAAAAGAATATGCAGAATTCGCTTTATTATAACTTCCGTCATCTAATTCTAATAATGTATCACGATAAATAGATACCAATTTAACTTCTTTCGTATCATTATTCAGACTTGCTATTATGATCGTATCACTTCGATTTCCTTTGCCCAGATCATTTTCTCTTGAATCCAGACCAAATAACGCTACATTCGTGTATCCTTTTTCATGTTTTACTTCATCAGAAATGTTTAATTTATCTGTATCGAGTTTCACCGAACTCAGTTTATTCATCTTACTTGCCAGAATGACTGATCCTATAACTACTACGCCCAGAAGAGTTCCGCCTAATACAGCACCTATTTTCTTCCCTATAGACCAGGTCGCAAAGCCTCTTTTTCTGCGACGCCCTCTTCGTCTGACCTTTTTCCCTGTATTTCTTGCCATACTTCATATCCTTTCCGCATTTATCCTAAATTAACACAAACCTTTTTACATATTACCCTATTTTTTTCTAAATTTCAATATTTTCAGTCCTGTTTTCCTGTTTATGTCCAATATCTCGGATTCATTGTGCATTTTAATACAATCTTTTTCGGCAGTTTTTGATATTTTCGTCCAAGAAGATATCCTGCATATTTCGCTACACAATCTGTGAAAAGTTTAAAAACAAGCCATGGCCTTCTCTGTTTTATCAAAAAAGCGACTGTATTCTTTATCAGTTTCATTCCTTCTTTTTCTGAGCTTACCTTCCGGAATATCTCAGGATGCTGTGCCTGGGAAACGGCCATATCAAAGTTTCGGTGAAACTGTTGTGCAAAATTGTAATTATGCGAATGGATTACCCTTGCTTTTGCATTATAATATACTTTCTGTTCATTCTCTATAACCTTCGCTGCGTATATCATATCTTCATTAAATATTGCTTTTTTCTCGAATCCACCGTTTTTCAAATACATATCCCGGTTATAGGCTGCACATACATCCGAACAGAAGAATGTTTTGATTCCCATTCTTTCCAGATCTTTCGAAGATTTCACTTTGCTTTCCGGCGGATAATTAAATTGTCTCGTATATCTTTCTAATAATGTACTTTCTTTTCTAGGAAGCTGTCTCGCATACGCAACTGCAACATTTGCTTCTTCCAAAGCCTGTACCAGTTCACTTACCAGATACTCGTTATCCGGGCAGGCATCCTGTGTCATACAGATCACAATATCTGCATCCGATTGCCGGATTCCTTTGTCTCTCGTTGCGGCATGATCAAATTCATCCGGAGTAATCTCTTCAACTGTCACATTTTTATAACGTTCCTTCATGCTTTCCAGACTCTGTCCGTCTGTTGTATGCATCAAAAAGATACGGTTTACTTCATAGGTCTGTCTTTCCAGACGCTCCATCAGCTTTTTAAATTCTGATCCCGGATGATATACCGGAATTACGACATCTACTTTCTTCTTATTCATTTTGTGATGTTCCGCTTTCTGTTGTATTTGGATATACATTGGTCATATCATTCAAAGTATTACTTATATCTGTAACCGTTGCCGTCGGTGTATAATCCTTATTCGGATATAAGAATTGATGCAGCTTTATTACATTTTCTTCCAGTCCTTTCGGGATGACATATGAACCACTGTATCCCGGTATCTGTTCCGGAGTTTCCAGATCAAACGGGAAACCTGTTGTTTCGCCCAGCTCATAATCAAAGGCACCTGTGGCAAGACTTAATATCTCCTTTGTAGTGAAGCTTGTTGATACCTCCGGCATTACCTTATCTATAATCTTATTAAGCGTTGCCAGATCCTGCTGTTTCAATTTATCTGCTGTTTTCTTAAGGACCAGTCTTTGTCTTTCTGTTCTCTTATAATCACCGCCTGCTGTATATCTTATTCTCGCATAAGATACCGCCTGCACGCCGTTTAATTTATACGTTCCGGCTACTGCCGGTTCGATCTTCTTATATTTCTTACCTGTTACTTTAGAAGTCTCTACACAATAGTTGTTCATATGCACAACTTCTTCATCCGTTAATTTTACCGTAATACCATCAACCATATCTATCACATCGGCTAATGCAAGGAAATTGACACTGACATAATCCTGAATATTAAGATCCAGATTCTCATTGAGCATATTGACTGCCGTCTCAGGTCCGCCTACTGAATAAGCCGCATTGGCTTTATCATAATGTTCTCCGTTCTGTTTTAACATCGTATCCCTGTACACAGACACAAGCTTTACTTTTTTGGTTTCATTATTGATGCTTGCGATCATAATCGTATCTGTCCGGTTTCCTTTTCCAAGATTCTTTTCTCTTGAATCCAGACCAAATAATGCAACATTGGTATATCCGGTCTGTTTCAGTCCGTTGTTCTTTATATTCGAAAGATTGGTGCGTTCCATTTTTCCCAGCTTAAATAAGCCAAACGCCGTTGTTCCCAGAATACACAGAATGATCAATTCCAAAATAATCACAAGTCTTCTGCGTCTTCTGCGTTTTTTCAGTCTTTTTCTTCGTATTTCCTGCTGTCTTCTGGTTAATCTTTTTTTATTACGTTTACTCATGACTTCTCCTTAAAGCTAATAGGCATTTTTATTAATAAATCCTTTGAAAAATGTTAAAAATATAATCTTAAAGTCAAATCCAAGTGTCCAGTTTTCAATATAATACAGATCATGCTCTATTCTCTTCTTAATAGACGTATCTCCTCTGTATCCATTTACCTGAGCCCATCCCGTAAGTCCCGGTCTTACCTGATGTTTGATCATATACCGAGGTATTTCTTCTTTAAACTTTTCTACAAACTGCGGTCTTTCCGGTCTCGGCCCTACAAGACTCATGTCCCCTCGAAGGACATTAAAAAGCTGAGGCAGTTCATCTATACTTGTTTTTCTTATAAACCTTCCGACCGTCGTAACACGCGGATCATCTTTGGTCGTCCAGCCTTTCTTTTCTTTTTTCTCATCCTGTACGATCATTGAACGGAATTTATACATTTTAAACGGACGATTCTGCAGCCCTACTCTTTCCTGCGAAAAGATCAAAGGCCCCGGCGAAGTCTTCTTGATCATAATTGCCGTTACGATCATAACTGGAGAAAAGAGAATAATTGCTACAATTGCTCCAAATATATCCACTCCGCGTTTCATCCATTTATTCAGCGGATCACTTAACGGAACTCTTCGGATATTGATCACCGGAAGTCCCTGCAGATCTTCGGTGTACGGCTTGGTCGGTATAACGTTATTATAATCCGGAATAAATTTCGTATGCACACCTGATTTTTCACACATTTTAACAATTCTTTCCAGCTTATGATATTCAGCCAGACCCAGTGTAATTACGATTTCATCCAGTTTATTTTCCGGCAGCACAATTTCCAGATTATCAATTCTTCCCAGTACCCTGACCTTCTTATATTCTGTTCCTCTAGGAACATTATCGGCAAGGATACCCCGGATATTATATCCCCAGTCCGGATTTGCCAGGATTCTGTCAATGTACTGTTCTGCCGCACGGCTGTATCCGATCAGTAAGATATGTTTCTGATTAAATCCCTGACTTCTGATCTTCCGAAGTCCCATTCTGATCACATTACGCTCTACTATTTCCAGAAAAATATTAATACAGTAAAAAACAAAGATCATCGTTCTGGAAAAATCTGTCTGATGTCTGAAATAAAGTACTAAAATAAATACCAGAAAGCCTATCGTGTTCGCCTGAAGGATATTCCATGCTTCCAGTCTTCTTCCTCTGACTCTTTTCGGAGTATATAACTGAAAAATATAATATAGCAACAGATATCCCGGTATAATGAATATCAGTACACTCATATATACTTGCAGAGAAAGATACCACGGATCCATCTCAAAAATGCCGCTCCTGAATCTCAGATACCATGAAAGCACATACGAAATTACAATCACTACCGCATCCAGTACCACATGTATTTTATTTAATAACCCTTGATTTTCCTTGATCAATTTTACTCACCAACTTTATCTATTATTTCGTTTTCCTATGCCAGACGCCGGAAAATATTTATCCATAGTTCTATCTGAATCTTTATATAATTCTTAAGATGGCCGGATTCATATTTTACTTTATCTGATTTTTTCCCCATATGCAGCCCTTCTTTAATACCATTGACATATAGCTTTCCGTATCCCTTGCGAAGGAAAAACAGGTACTTCACCAAAAATCCCACAAAAAGGAACGGACTGTTCAGTATCTTCTGTACAACCGGCATATTTTTATATATCAGATATACATTATTGCGTGAAGACATCTTGACTTTAAATTCATTATATCTTGCTCCGCTTGCCGCACTTCCCACATGGATCACTTCTGATTTGGGTTCATATAAATTATCGTATCCCGCTATCCTGGCACGATATCCCACATCTATGTCTTCCAGATATGCAAAATGCTTCTCATCAAACATTCCAATCTCTTCAAATACTTTTTTCCGATAGATTGAAGCCCCTCCGCATGCTGCAAAAATCTTTCTTATATTATTGTATTTCTTCACACTTTTGTCTTTTCCATATGCGTATGCCCATCCAAGTGCATTATAATAGGTTCCTGCGCTGTCAATTTTGGACGGATCATGGTACTGGATCATCTTAGGCTCCACAGAAAATATGTTCGGATCTTTCTTGATCGAATCCAGCAGATACTTTACATAGTTATCTTTTATCACCGTATCATTATTTAACAAGATCACATATGGTGTATCTGTCTTTTCAATACCAATATTAACTGCTCTGCAAAAGCCATAGTTCTTATCCAGCATCACACATTCAACTTCCGGATATTCTTTTACAACTTCCTCTATACTTCCATCATTCGAGGCATTATCTATGATCAGGATTTTCTTTTCTGTCTGATCCTTTTCATACAAACTTTTCACACAGGAAAACAGATACTCTTTTCCTTTGTAATTAGGTATTACGATTGTTACTTCACACATAATTTCTCCGTTAGTTCACTTTCAGGGAATAGTCCCATTTTTTTAAGGAAAGATTCGGATTATACGCTGGATCTCCATTTTTCAATATGTCAATCCAATGGCTGCGCATATATTCTATCTCTCCCTGAAATCTGCGCACTTTTTCTTTCGTATCTTCAGCTCCTCTAGTCTTAGATTCATAATGATATAACTCTACATATGGATCATACACGATCAGATGTCCTTTTTCCCGTATTCTAAGACACAGATCCACATCATTAAACGCTACTTTCAGCTCTTCTTCCAGTCCGCCGACTTCTTCAAATACCGAACGTTTCATCATCATACAGGCCGCTGTCACAGCACTTAAATCCTGCTGGATAGCTGCTCTGTGCATATATCCTGTATAACCGCGTTTCATACCGACAAAGACACTGCCGGCAACTCCTCCGATTCCAATGATGATTCCCGCATGCTGCACCGTATCATCCGGATAATATAGTCTAGCGCCTACTGCACCAACTTCTTTTCGCTGACATGTTGAAAGCAACTCTGTAAGCCAGTCACGACTTATCACTTCCATGTCATTATTTAACAGCAGTAAATAATCTCCCTTTGCCTGTTTTGCACCAAAATTATTAATTGCCGAATAATTAAATTCTTTTTCCCAGTATACGACACGGATCTTATCATTGCAAATCTGTTCATAGTATTCAAAAGTCTTCTCTTCCGTACTATTATTCTCAATAATGATAATTTCATAATTCTCATAATCCGTCAGTTTTTCTATTGACTTCAGGCATTTATCTAATGTCTCTGCCTGATCTTTATTCGGGATCAGAATAGACACCAGCGGATTTCCTGTCACAGGATATTTTACTCTGTAAAATCCAAGATTTTCCGTCTGAAGGACTTCTCCTTTTGTATGGCATCGTCTGAGATGATCTTCGATTGCCTTCTTTCCAGCTTCATATGCATACATTTTACTTAAAGGATTATCTGCTGTTGATTCCTTATGCACCCGCCAGTGATATAATATCTTTGCAACATGAGAGATTCTTTCCGCCTGTTCCGTACATCGTAAGATCAGATCATAATCCTGCGCCCCGTTATATTCCGCTCTGAACTTTCCTACCGATTCAATTAATGCTTTTTTTGCAACAAAAAAATGACAGATGTAATTATTTGCTCTCAACATATCCAAATTAAAGTCCGGCTTAAAATTCGGAGAAAAATATTCATCCAAATCTGTCGTCACTTTATCTTCGTCTGTATATAGCACATCTGTCTTGCGATCTTTGTTCAGGCAGCTTACAATTTCATACAGTGCATTTTCTTCCAGAAGATCATCATGATCCAGCAATCCTACAAATTCTCCCGTTGCGCTCTCCAATGCTCTGTTCGTATTCTGTGCAATTCCTTCATTTTCCGGAACATCCACTACTTTGATCCTGTTGTCCTTCTTGCCTGCAACATTCAGAATACTACTTACTTCCTGATTAGAAGGATTAGCATTGGCAATACACAATTCCCAGTTCGTATAAGTCTGCTTTCTCACTGACTGGATCATCTGCTTTAAAAACACCTCCGGTGTATTGTATACCGGTACCAGGATGCTGATCTTAGGACTGTATTCAAATACCTGCTTCCGTTCTCTTTCTAATTCCTGTTCAGATGGTCTGTGATTTTCATACCATTCTTTATAATCAATATCGCTTTTCTGGAAACGTTCTGTTAATTTTATCCAGAATCCTTTCGGTCCATAATGGCGCAAATAAAGTATCCCCTTTTTCAAATTATAGGGAGATACTTTTTTTATCATATTTATATAATCTAATTTACCACTCATTAAGATATTCCTCGTACATATTATTACATATTTTCCCTTTTTATCCGATTTATTGTAACATATAGTTAATAATTGAGCAATATTTATATTCTTAATATTATATGAATAACAGTTTAAGATAACAAAAAAGCTCCGGATTCGTATGATCCGAAGCTTTTATTATCTTAAATCTACAGAACCTGCCACTGGCAGCTTCTTTCGAACACATGGCGATTTAAAAATGGAATGTATCTTTTAATCCAACCCAGAGCTGATCTTTTTCGCTTAAGTTCAGCGCAGTTCCATCTTCCAGTGCATATCCTTCACCGGAAGCTGTTCCTTTATACTCTCCTGTCAGTGTCGGCCACTCGATACCGATCTCAGGATCGTTCCATGCAAGACCGCCTTCATCTCCCGGGTGATAGAAGTCTGTACATTTGTAGCAGAACTCAGCAATATCACTCAATACCAGGAATCCATGTGCGAATCCTTCCGGAATATAGAACTGTTTCTTATTTTCTTCTGTCAGCTCCACACCGAACCATTTTCCGTATGTCTCGCTGTCACTTCTTAAGTCTACAGCAACATCAAATACAGAACCTTTTACGACTCGTACCAGTTTGCCCTGTGGAAATTCTTTCTGGAAATGTAATCCTCTTAAAACTCCTTTTGTTGAGCATGACTGATTGTCCTGAACAAACTGCATTGTAAGTCCGGCTTCCTCCATGTCTTTCTGGTTGTATGTCTCCATAAAGTATCCTCTTGCGTCACCGTGTACCGTTGGTTCGATCACACAAAGTCCCTGAATACCGCCTACATTTTTTTCTACTTTAATCTGTCCCATTTTATTATCTCCTTAGAATTCGATTTCTTTCAGATATCTTCCAAGCGCATCCTGCCATGTCGGAAGTGGGGTAAATCCATTTTCTGCAAGCTTACTCTTATCCAGTCTGCTGTTAAAAGGTCTCGCAGCTTTTGACACTCCATATTCTTCTGTTGTTACAGGAAGAACGGTTACTTTCTCTTCACTATATTCTTCATGTCCAAGTGCTGTTGCCTGACGGAAGATTTCTTTCGTAAAATCATACCAGCTGATATATCCGCCTTCGTTGGTTGCATGGTAGTAACCATATTTATCTGTCTCTATCATGTCAACAAGAAGTCTTGCAAGGTCAAATGTATAGGTCGGTGTTCCGATCTGGTCATTTACAACCTTTAATGTATCATGTGTCTTTGCCACATTTAACATTGTCTTGATAAAGTTCTTTCCATTCTTTCCAAATACCCATGCGATACGTACGATAAAATACTTATCCAGAGTCTCAGACACTGCAAGTTCTCCCGCCAGTTTACTTTCTCCGTATACGTTCAGAGGTTTGTAATCTTTGCAATCCGGTTCCCATGCTTTCGTTCCCTGTCCGTCGAATACATAGTCTGTGCTGATGTAAACCATCTTACAGTCCAGTTTCTTGCATACATCTGCAATATTCTTTGTTCCTGTTGCATTGACAGCTTTTACGATATCTTTCTTATCTTCATCTTCCGCAAGATCAACGGCTGTCCATGCCGCACAATGTACCACCACATCCGGTGCAGCCTCTGTCAGGACTTTTTCTACCGAAGCTGCATCTGTGATATCCATCGGTACATACGGCATTGTTGTCACCGCTGTACAATCCTGAATTCCGCTGTATGTTTCTTTAATGTCCGAACCGATTCCCTCATATCCGCGGGATGCCAGTTCGTTCATCACATCATGACCAAGCTGTCCGCCAACACCCGTCACTAATACTTTCATTCTTAAATCTCCTCTCGGTGAGCATACATTTTCTCATAATAGTTCTGGTATTCTCCGGAAATGATTGTCTCCCACCATTCCTTGTTCTCAAGATACCATTTGATCGTCTTCTTAATACCATCTTCGAATTTAGTCTCTGGAAGCCATCCAAGTTCATTGTGGATCTTAGTCGGATCAATTGCATAACGCATGTCATGTCCCTTACGGTCTGCAACATGTGTAATCAGACTTTCTGGTTTTCCAAGTTCTTTGCAGATGATCTTAACGATCTCGATGTTTGTCTTTTCGTTGTGTCCACCTACGTTGTACACTTCTCCGACTCTTCCATTATGGATGATCAGGTCGATTGCTTTGCAGTGATCTTCTACATATAACCAGTCACGTACATTCAATCCTTCTCCATATACCGGAAGTGGTTTGTCATTCAGTGCATTGGCGATCATCAGCGGAATCAGTTTTTCCGGGAACTGGTATGGACCATAGTTATTACTGCAGTTTGTGATATTTGCCGGGAATTTGTAAGTATCCATATAGGCTTTTACCAGCATATCCGAAGATGCCTTGCTTGCAGAATACGGGCTGTGAGGATCATAAGGTGTCGTCTCGTAGAAATATTCCCCCTCGTTCTCCAGAGAACCGTAAACTTCATCCGTGGATACATGTAAAAATTTCTTGTCTGCCTTGAATGTGCCGTCCTCAAGCTCCCAGGCTGCCTTTGCCGCATTGAGCATGACCAGAGTACCAAGCACGTTTGTCTTTACAAAAACTTCCGGGTTGCGGATGCTTCGATCCACATGGCTTTCCGCCGCAAAATTAACGACATAATCGAACTGGTATTTGGCAAAGAGCTCGTCCGTCAACGCACGATCGCAGATATTACCTTTCACAAACTCGCAACGCTCCCCGTCGATGTCTTCGGCAATCGTTCCGAGATTACCGGCGTAGGTCAGCAGATCCAAAACCACAATCTTTATTTCGGGATACTTCGCCAACATGTATTTAATGAAATTAGCGCCTATATAACCAGCCGCTCCGGTAATCAAGTAAGTTTTCATATCTATATTTTTAATTCATAATTCAAAACTCAAAATTTATCTCAGCGTCTTGCAGTAAAGCAGCATTCCTATCTTTATCCGACAAATTGAGGATAGCCGGTTCCGTGATCTTCCAGTCCACCCCGACCGTCGGATCGTCAAAACGCAATCCGCGCTCATGTGTAGGTGCGTAAGGGTTATCGACTTTATAAGTAAAAACCGCTTCCTCGCTCATGACATGAAAGCCGTGGGCGAATCCCTGTGGGATAAAAAATTGACG
>OMGY01001433.1_pt1 | contig 21751 bp, 14 predicted proteins | sample 1674461 | NCBI WGS metagenome assembly OMGY01 (sample SAMN05578579, study PRJEB25193) | human gut metagenome | biome: Human Microbiome; feature: human-associated habitat; material: feces | host: Homo sapiens | place: USA:Birmingham
TAGGATCATCGCCATATGGGTAATTTCCATTCCATTTTCCCCATTCCGGTTTATTTGTACCAGCTTGTTGTTGAGCGTATCCAGCGGCTCTTTGTAATAAAATATCTTGATATAAAGAAAAAATATTAAATTCATTAGTTCTTGTTATTTCTACTATTGGAATAATAATATATCCAATAAAAGTTATAAGACAAATTAATAATCCATAAATTAAAGTTGTTTTCAATCCACCATTATCTAATATAGAACTTTCTTTTTTTCGTGGTTTTTCTTTCATGACATTATTATTAGATTTATCACTACCTAAGGCTAAAGCAGGTAAAGAATCACTTATTAAATTTACCCATAAAATATGAATAGCTATTAAAGGTAAAGGATAATTTAATAATAAACATAAAAACATAATTAACACTTCAGCTAAATTTGAACTTAACAAAAATATAACTGCTTTTTTGATATTATCATAAATAACTCTACCAGTTTCAATTGCTTTTTCTATAGTAGAAAAATTATCATCAGTTAAAATAATATCTGCTACTGATTTAGCTACTTCAGTACCATTCTTACCCATAGCAATACCAACATCAGCTTCTTTAAGACTAGGTGCATCATTTACTCCATCTCCAGTCATAGCAGTTACATAATTCATCTTTTTATAACGAGAAACAATTTTCATTTTATCAATAGGAGTGACTCTGGCGAAAACATTGATATTTTCTAATTCTTTATCAGTTAATGCATTAATTTGATTACCTAAACATACTTCATTATTTTGATTAACTAAATTTAATTCTTTACCAATAGCAGAAGCTGTTTTTAAATGATCTCCAGTAATCATAACTACTTTTACTCCTGCTTCTTTTAAATTATTAATAGATTCATTTACTCCATCTTTAATTGGATCTTTTTCTCCTACAAAACCAATAAAAATTTCTTTATTATCATAATTGTAAGAAAAAGCTAAAACTCTTAAAGCATTATCGTAAAATGAAGATAAATAAATATCTATTTGTTTCCTTATTTTGCTATCTAAAACAGTTATTTTATTATCTAATAAATAATATTTACATCGAGATATAATTATTTCAAATGCACCTTTAGAAAATATAATATTTTGATTATTATATTTATGATATGTTTGCATCATTTTTCTTTCTGAAGAAAATGGTATTTCTTTATATCTTATATATTCTTTTTTTATTTTTTCTATATCGTAATATTTTTCAGTATATTTTAATAACGCTACTTCTGTAGGATCACCTTTATCAATATCAGCGTCATTGCATAAACACATTGCTTTTAATAATAAATCATCATTACCATAAGAAAATATTTTTTCAACAATCATTTTATTTTCAGTAATTGTACCAGTTTTATCTGAACATACTAAAGAAACTGAACCTAATGTTTCTATTGATGGTAAATGTTTTACAATAGTATTAACATTTACTAATTTTTGCACTCCTATTGATAAAGTAATTGTTACAACTGCCATTAATCCTTCAGGAATAACTGCAACCGCTAAAGAGATTGAAGTTATTAACATTTCTAACACATTACCTTTTCTAAAAAAAGAAATTATAAACATAATTACACAAATAATAATTGTTGCTAAACCTAAAATTTTACTTAAATCATTTAATTTAATTTGTAATGGAGTTATTTCTTTTTTATTTTCAATAAAAGAAGATATTTTACCAAATTCAGTATCTTTACCAACTTTTATAACTTTTGCTTCTCCATGACCAGAAACCACTACTGTTGATTCAAATACTTTATTAGAATTATCTAAACCATTTTTATCTTTTTCTACTCTAATAGCTTCTCCAGTTAAACTTGATTCATCAATTTTTAAGCCATGATTATCAATTATTATTGCATCTGCTGCTACTATATCTCCTTCTTGTAAAACTAAAATATCATTAACTTTTATTTCATTAGATAATATTTTTTTAATTTTTCCATTTTCTTTAATATAACAATGAGGTGATGACATTTTCTTTAATGCTTCAAGAGCGTCATCAGCTCTTATTTCTTGAATAAAACCTACTATCCCATTAATAAAAATTACAAATAAAATAATAAAACCATCAATAAATTCTTTTAAATAAAAAGAAATAAAACATGCAACAAAAAGAATATATATTAATGGTGAATTAAACTGATTAATAAAAATTTTAAACTTTTTCATTTTTCCACCTATACAAACTTATTAAAATTTTTTTATTATTATTCTATTAAAAATAAAAAACTAATAGATTTCTCTACTAGTTTATGATTTTATTTATATAATATTTTTTTAAGAATAAAGCTTATAATAATAAGTATTAAACCGATAATAATTAAAACCACATGTTTCTCCTTTTTTTTCTTTTATTTTATATAAAATTTACCATAATGAAAATTAAATAAAATAATATTGGCAATATGTTGGCACTATAAAATTAAAATATTATTTAAATAAAAAGTACAAAGTGATATTATTTAGTTAGAGGTGTCTAACTATGAAATTTTATGAAAGTGGAAATATTAATAATCCAGTTATATTTTTAATTCCTGGAACATGTTGTCATTATACATTATTTAACAAAGTTGTTCCTTCTTTAAGAGAAAGATTTTATACTGTTGTAGTTTCATTTGATGGATTTGATGAACATGAAAAAACTGAATATATAAGTATGGAAGAAGAAACCAAAAAAATTGAAAATTATATAAAAGAAAAATTTAATAATCATATTTCTTGTATATATGGTTGTTCACTCGGTGGATCATTTGCATCTTATTTAGTTCAAAGAAATAATATTAAAGTAGACCATATTATTTTAGGTAGTAGTGATATGGATCAAAGTAATGTTTTTATAGCTAAAATAAAAGGAAAAATCATTTCTCCAATTATGTATAAAATGATTCATACTGGAACTATACCTTCTTTTATGGAAAATAAACTTAATAAAATGAAAATTAATGAACCAACTAGATATAATCAAACAATGGAATTTCTTAATTCTTTTATGGTTCCAAGTTTAAAAGATGTAGTTACTGAAAAAAGTATATATAATCAATATGTTTCAGATTTAGTAACAAAAATTGATAACAATATTGATAATAAAAATACTAAAGTTCATGTATTTTATGCTTTAGGAATGGGTAAAAAATATCGTAAAAGATATTTAAAACATTTTAAAAACCCTGATATTAGAGAACAAAATTTAAATCATGAAACATTTTTCTTCTGTTATCCAGATAAATGGGTAAAAGAAGTATTTGATTGTGTTTTTAGTAATTAAATTATTAAATAATATAACTGACTTAATTAATTATTTTTATCTATTTCTTTAATAAAATTTTTTAGTAAAAACATTGTAAAATAAGGAAATGTATAAAATTTTCCATTAAAACCTATATTTTTATCACCAAATTTAATTCCAAATTTAACATCTTGATATATTTCTTTATCAATCAATTTATTTAATGATGGAGTTGAACCATCTTTCGCTTTTACTTCAATAGGAATTAACGAATTTTTATTTCTAATAAAAAAATCCATCTCAATTTGGGAATGATCATCTTTATAATAAAATAATTTATACCCTTCTTTAACTAAAGTTTCACTTGCAATACTTTCATATATTGCACCTTTAAATGTATTAAAATTTTTATTTTCTCTTAAATCAATTTGAGCTTCTTCATCTAATGAGGCAATTAAAAGACCAGTATCACCAAAATAAATTTTATATTTAGATATATCGTAATTACCTAACAAAGGTAATTCTGCTTCATTTAAGCAATAACATATATTTATTATTCCAGCATTTGATAGCCATTCAAACGCTCCAATATATTCTCTATTCCTTGCACCTTTACTTATTTTAGCAACCTGATATCTTTTATTTTCTTTACCTAAAAAGAATGGGATATTTCTATAAATATTTAATATTTTACCTTTTTCTAAACCTTTTGCATATTTTGTAATATCTTCTTCATAATCATTTAATAATTGCTTTTGCATTTTTAAAATTCCAGAAAAATTATTATTTTCTATATACTTTAAAACAATAGCAGGCATACCACCAGTAATTAAATAATCATTAAAACATTCTTTATATATTTTCATTTCTAATTCACTAAAAGGAACAAGATTTACCATGTGATTTAGCAAATCACTAATTTGGTCTTTGTCATATCCTTTAGCCCATAAAAACTCTTCAAAATCCATTGAATACATATCATAATCTTCTTTATATCCAACACTATTTAATTGAATTTCATTATAATTAATCCCCATTAGTGAACCAGAACAAATAATATCAAATCTATTATCTATTTTAAATTGCTTTAATGAAGTCATTGCTTTTGAACATAATTGCACTTCATCAAAAAATATTAATGTATTATTTTTTTCAAATGTAGCATTTGGCATTAATAAAGATATATTTTTAATTATGTTATCAACATCATATCCATTATCGAAAATTGATTTAAAATTTTCGTTTGATGCAAAGTTAATTTCTATAAAATTTTTGTAATTTTCTTTTGCAAATTTAACAATAGAATATGTTTTTCCTATTTGTCTAGCCCCCTTTATTACAAGTGGTAAATGATTTTTTTCATTTTTCCATTCTAACAAATATAATTCTATTTTTCTTTTCATAATATCACCTTGTTAATAATATATCACGTTTTCAGGTGTTTTTCAAAAACAATTTTACACGTTTTCAGGTATTATTATAGCTTAAATTTACACGTTTTAGATAAATTGATAGATAATAGTGGATAGTTTTGCTAATTATTCGGTTGAAAAAGTGTGCTATATTGCAAATTATTCGGTTGAAAAAGTGTAAAATAATATCAAGGTGATATATCATGTTAGAAAGAAAAATTACAAAAGTCTTATTGGCTTGGAAAAATAATACTATTATCGAGAAAAAAGCTCTAGTAATTAAAGGCTTAAGACAAATTGGTAAAACTTTTATTGTTAAACAATTTGCTAAAGATAATTATGAAAATCAAATATATATTAATTTTAAGAATAATGATGATTTAAAATCTGTATTTGAAGAAAATTTAAATGTTGATAGGATTTTAATTGATTTATCTGCTAAAATGCCTAATATAAAATTAATTCCTTATAAAACTATTATTATTTTTGATGAAATACAAGAATGTGCTAATGCTAGAGCCTCAATAAAAGCTTTTGTAGAAGATGGAAGATATGATATTATTGCAACAGGTTCATTACCTGGAATAAAAGGTTATAATAAGAAAAAAGGTAAAGGTGTACCAACAGGTTCTGAACATATTATATATATGTATCCATTAGATTTTGAAGAATTTTTATGGGCAAAAGGTATATCAAAAGATGTAATAAATTATTTAAAAGAATGTTTTAACAATAAAGAACAAATTTCTAAAGCTGTTCATGAATCAATGATTAGATATTTTAAAGAATATATTTGTGTTGGTGGATTACCAGAAGCAGTAAATATATTTTTAAAAACAGGTGATATGAATCAAGTATATAATGAGCAAAGAGATATATTAGAAGAATATAAAGACGATTTTGGAAAACATTTAGATGCAAATGACAATGAAGAAGTTGATAAATTTCTCTTAGCAAGGATTGAAGAAGTTTTTGATTCAATTCCAAGTCAATTAGCAAAAGAAAATAAAAAATTCCAATATTCAAAAATAAAAATAAAAGGTAGAAGTGCAGATTATAGAGAGGCTATTCAATGGTTAATTGATGCAGGTATTGTTATTCCTTGTTATAATTTATCAACAATAGAATCTCCATTAGAAGGAAATAAAATTGATAATGTTTTTAAGCTATATATGAGAGATAGTGGATTATTTGTTAGTATGCTAGAAAAAGGCACTGCTGGAGAAATTCTTTCAGGCAATTTAGGAATTTATAAAGGCGCCATATATGAAAATATTATTGCTGATGCTTTTGCTAAAATGGATAGAAAATTATATTATTTTCATAAAGATTCCGGTCTTGAAATAGATTTTATAACAAAATTTGAAGGTAATATTACACTAATTGAAGTTAAATCTACCACTGGTAAAACAAAATCTGCTTCAACAATACTTAATGATAAAAACTATAATATAAAGCACTGTATCAAATTTGGGGAATACAATATTGGATTTACTAATAATATTTTAACTTTACCTTATTATTTAGTATTTTTATTCAATGAAATATAATTTAAAGCACTTAAAAATGAGGCATATCGCCTCATTTTTTTTAACCATTATTATTTAATTAATTCTTCGTATTCATCAATTAATTCATTTAATTTATTACATACTGCTAAGAATGGTTCTTTAGAAGTTAAATCAACTCCACCTTTTTTAACAATTTCTATTGGATAATCTGATCCACCCATTTTTAACATTTCTATATATTTTTCAAATGCTCCTTCTTTTTTAGCTTTAATATCTTGATATATTTTCATCGAAGCAGAAAAACATGTCGCATATTGATATACATAGAATGGTGAATTATATAGATGTGGAATATAAGCCCAAACAAATTTCTTTAATGGCTCTGTATCTAAATCTATACCATAATATGTGTAATATAAATTTTTAATAATTTCACATAATGATTCATATGTAAATGGTTTACCATCAAGAGCTAATTGATGTGCTTGGTATTCAAAATCAGCAAATAATGTTTGACGATAGAATGTTGATACAATTCCATCCATTTGTTGTTCTATTGCTTGAATTTTTAATTCTTTATCATTGCTATTTTTAATTAAATAATCTAAGAATATTTGTTCATTCAATGTTGATGGAATTTCCGCGACAAAGATTAAATAATCTTTTGTTGCATATGGTTGAGTTTCTTCTGAATATAAGGTATGAATTGAATGTCCACATTCATGTGCTAAAGTAAATGCTGAATCTAATGTATCAGTATGATTTAATAAAATATATGGTCCATAACCATAAACACCTGTTGAATATGCTCCACTTCTTTTTCCATCACTAGGATATACATCAACATGTCCATCTTTTAAGGCTATTTTTGCATGTTCAACAAAATCATCACCCATTACTTGTAATGCTTTTAAAACATCTTCATAAGCTTTAGGGAATGGATATTTTACTTCAGCTTTTGAATAATGTAAGAATCTATCATAAGTATGATATTCTTCTAAATTAAATAATTTTTTTCTTAAAGCAATATATCTTTTTAATGGAGCAGTATTTTCTTTAACTGTATTAATTAATGATAAATATACTTCTTCTGGTATTTTATTATGATCTAAAACACTTGATAAAATAGATTTATAACCTCTATTTCTCATCTTAGCAATATTAGAATCAACTATACCTTTATAGATTGTACATAAAGTATTTTCATGTTTTTGATAATAAGAAAATTGTGCTTCAAATATTTTTCTTCTATCATCTTGATTCTTAGTTCTCATTAATACACTTGTATATGTATTTGGACTAATTTTTACTTCTTCACCTGTTGATAAAGTTACATCAATAGGATTAAAATCACTATTTTGTAACATTGCATATAATCTAGCAAAAGAAGAAGTTACCATTTGATAATTAGACATTATCATTTCTTCTTTAGTAGAAAGAACATGTTCTTTACCATCAAATATTTTTTTAATATTAAATAAGTTTTCTTTGATAGCCTTACTATTTTTAGCAAATTCTACATATTTATCAAAACTTAATTCAAGAATTTCGTTATCTACAAAGCTACTATTACTTGAATATTCTTGCAAGACTTCTCTTATTTTCATCATTAAAGCTTGATAATTTAAATCTTTTTGATTTTTATCATAATTCATTGCAACATAAGAATATAATTTTTCAAATAATTTTCCTAAATCATCTTGAAAAACGAAAAAATCATTTATTTCTTGTTCAGTTTTTAAATGACATTTAAATTTAGATATTTCATTTATTTTATTTTTTAAGATTTCTAAATCTTTAGACCATGCTTCATCATTAATATATATTTCTTTTAAATTCCATTCTGTCATAAATTTAATTCCTTTCGATAATAAAATAATATCACTTAAAAAGTTAATTATCACTAATTTATTATGTAATCAAAATTATTTATGCTTTCTTTTTTTAGAATCAAAAATTAAATTTTCTAATTTATTATAATAAACAATACTAAATCCAAGTCCTACTAAGCCAATAAAAGAAAGACCAATACCTAAAATTAAACCTTTATCTTGATATGTAATTTTTACTTTATGATTTCCATAAGAAATATTTTCAAGATTAGCGCCTGTAAATATATGACCAGTACGATATGTATGTACTTTTTTACCATCAATATAAATATTTATTCCTTTTTCATAAGGTAAAGTGAAAAACATTTGTTGATTATTTTTATTTAAATTAAAGCTTCCTTCATAAGAAAAACTAGTAATACCTTTTTTTATTACTAAATCATTAACTCCTTGTAAATTAATTTCATCAACATATTCTTTTAAAATATTTGTATCTTCATAATAAAAACTTTCATTAATAATTTCATGATTTAAATCTTCTTTAAATGTCATTGTTAATTCATGAACATGACTATTATTATCTTTAATTCCTTTGATACCTTTATGCCAATAAGAATTTTCTAAATAATTATAATCCATTACATAATTTAATTTATCATTATTATTCATTTCTGAAAAATATAAATTAAAATTATATGCTTCTTGTGGCACTAAATATTTTATTTTGATAGTAGAATTCTTTTTACCTGTATAATATTTATGTCCAGCTTCATCTAATTCTTCTATCACACCTTCACTTAAACTAATTGATAAAGGCTGAATTTTATAAAAGATATCTTTCTTTTCATTATTTTCATTTAATATATTTCCACATAAAGATTTATATATGCTATTTTGGTATTCAAAATGATCATAATATTTCATTGAATTACCAATTCTTTCATTATCTTGAAACCATTCATAAGGCATAATATCACTAGCAAAACCTAATGGTAAAGTTAATGAATTAGTATAATATTTCATGCCATCATTATCATTATTTGTTAATTCTTGATATGGATATTTATTAATAAATTTAGGTTTATTATTGGTATAATTATTTGTATTATCTATTAAATATTTTATGTTTAAAAATGAATTAATTGAAGCAGTTGATCCAGCATCGTATTTTTCAAAATAACCATTATAATGAAATCCTAATTTTAACATATAATCTTCTATTTGTTTATTTTCACTAGAAGAAAAATGAGATAAACCATTATAACTATAAAACATTGGATTATTATCTACATCATTATAATTACCTGGTCGATTAAATAACATTTCCATTCTATAATTTTCTTCTTTTTCTAAAGATTTTATTTTTTCAACACTAGATAAATATGTTTCATCTTTTTTATATGTTTCAATAGTTTGATATTGTTTATCATTAACTTGTAAAACATTTCTTGCTCCATTAAAAGAAGAAATACAAGTTAAAGGTATAAAAATAAATGTTAAAACATATTTAACATATTTATTATATTTTGGTTTAAATCTAATAAATATAAAATAACAAACTAATAAAAATATAACTACAAAATAAATAATTAAAGACATCATTGATATTTCATAATTTAATTTTTCTCCAGAAGGCATTTCTATTGGTAAATTTTTTAAAATAAAATAACTTGATATTCCTGTAATTAAAGGTAATATTGGTCCAAATATATTAGTTTTAGATAAATGATCTGTTTCTTTAGAACCAAAATAACAAACCATAAAACCAATAATAAAAGCATATCTACAAGGAAACCATGAAGGTTCTCTTCCACCATGTAATAATGTATATGTAATAGAAAATGATGAAAAGAAAAGATATATAATGAATAAAACAAAACTAGCAATTCTTTCTTTTATAGAATAATTTTTATTAAAGAAATATAATTGAAAGAAAATAAGACTAATAATAGATGTAAACATACTCATATATCCATAATTAGTGCATATATCATTAACACTTTTATAATTGTTTTGACCAAATCCTGCTAGAATCATTACAAAATTATAAAATATTGGTTGAGGTAATGAAAAAGAAGCTTTTGTTCCACTTAAATGTAAAAAAGCTGTTACCCACATACATGAACTTATTAATCCACCAATTAAAGAAAAAACAAAAAATCTTAATATAAAATAATTTCTATCTTTGAATTTTTTATCTAAAGAAATATATTTATATATAAAATAAAATACTGCAAATATACAAATCATCGCGCCTATATACCAAGAAGATAATAAACTATATCCTAAAGCAAGAGGATAAATAATATTATTTTCTTTCTTAGTCATTTTATCGATTCCTAAAATAACTAATGGTAAAATCATTACTCCATCTAACCACATAAAATTTGATAAATATATTACATTATAAGAAATTAAACCATATCCAATAGAAAAAATTAAATCAATAAAGTTTCCTTTTTCTTTTTGTAATCTAATTAATAAATACATATTTAATCCTGCTAAAGACATTTTTAATAAATTAGTAAATAAGAAAAAAGCAGGTATTTCATCATAAGAAAAGAAAACAATTAATAAATTAAATGGTGAAGCAAGATAATAAGTAAATATTGACATGAAATCTCCACCAAAAACTTTACTTAAAGTATAAATCATTGATTTATTACCTTCTAAGACGCTTTTATAATATCTCATATAAGAAATATATTGAGATTGCATATCTATCATCATTATTGTTTTGTCACCAAAAGGATATATATTTTCTATTTTAAATAAAAATAACATTAATAAACATGGTAATAAAAAAGATAAAACAATTAATATTATCTCTTTAGCTTTATTTAAATAATTTGATACTTTATTATTCATTTTTATCTTCTTGTTTCTTAATTATATCAATAATATAATTTGGTCTATTTCTAGTATTTATCAATACGTTATGTAAATACAAACCAATAATACCAATAAAAAATATGATTAAACTTGTTACAAATAATATAACACTTACGATAAATAATGGTCCATACGCTACATTATAAAAATAATAATTAACACAAGAAATAATAAATAAAATAAAGAATATTATCATATTTATAAAAGTTAAAACACTTGAAATTGCTCCAAATTGAATTGGAAAATATAATGGTTTTTGAGTCATAGTAGAAATATTATCAAAAGCATGAATAAATAATTTAGAAGCATTATATTTTGATTCTCCTGCTACTCTTTTTTCTCTTTTAAAATCAATCATACAGGTTTTATAACCAACAAAAGATGCTTCAGTTCTTAAATACCTATCTTGTTCAGTTAAATTATTTATTTCATCAATAACTCTTCTTGATAAACCTCTAAAGCAATTTACATTTTCAGGAGCGATTGTTTTTCCTTCTATTTTATTAATAAATTTATAAAAGAAGCTCGCTGATTTTCTTTTAAAAAATGAATCTGTTGATCTATCTACTCTATGAGGGTTAACTACTTCATACCCTTCAGAAAATTTTTCAGCAATTTTTTGTATTAAATTAACTGGATCTTGTAAATCACTATCCATAGTAATTGCATAATCTCCATTACAAACTTTTAATCCTGCTGAAAAGGCTGCATTTTGACCAAAATTTCTTGATAAAGAAACCATAATATCATTTCTTTGATTATATAAATCATTCATAACTGATAAAGTATTATCATTTGAACCATCATTAACTAAAACAAATTCAAATTCATAATCTTTTATATTATTAATAACTGGATTTACACATTCAAAATATAAAGGTAATGATTTTTCTTCATTATAGCAAGGAATAATAATTGATATTTTTTGCATAATCTCCTCCATATTTTTTTACATTGTAGCACAATTTATTCATACATAATATTTTTTTAAATAATAAAGTTTAAATCTTTTCTAAAATCCAATTTTAAATTAGATATATATTTATAATAGTTCTATTCCTTTTTCTTTAAATTTATTTATATCTTCTTCATTCCAATAAGAAGCTTGTACTTCTCCAATATGTACTTTTTTTAACATAAACATACATATACGAGATTGACCTATTCCTCCACCTATTGTTAAAGGTAGAGAAGAATTAATAATATTTTGATGATATGGATATGTTAATTTATATTCTTCATTTTTTTCTTTTAATTGAAAAATTAATGATTTTTCATCTACTCTTATACCCATTGATGATAATTCTAAAGCTATTTGTAATGGTTCATACCATAATAATAAATCACCATTTAATTTCCAATCATCATAATCAGCGGCTCTACCATCATGAGGTAATCCATCTAATAATTTATTTCCTATATGCATTAAAAAAACTGCTTTATATTCTTTAGTAATGATATTTTCTCTTTCTTTTCTAGTTAGATTAGGATATTTTTTTTCTAATTCTTCAGTAGTAATAAATTTAATATCATTAGGTAGATTATAATCTAACACTGGATAAGATGCATGTACTACTTCAGAAGTATATTTTATTACATCATATATTTTTCTAACTATTTGTTTTAAATATTCTTCGTTTCTTTCTTCTTTAGAAATAACTTTTTCCCAATCCCATTGATCAACATATAAAGAATGAATATTATCTAATTCTTCAAATGGTCTAATCGCGTTCATATCTGTATATAAACCTTTAACATTATATTTATTTAAAGCATATCTTTTCCACTTAGCTAATGATTGAACTATTTCTAATTTTTTATTATTTTCATTACATATAAAATTAACTGCTTTTTCATATCCATTTAAATTATCATTTAAACCTGTTTCTGGATCAATAAATAAAGGAGCACTTACTCTAGTTAAAGATAAAGATCTTGATAATTCATTTTGAAAAGTATCTTTAACTAATTTAATTGCTATTTGAGTATCATAAATATTTAATAATGAATGATAATTATCTAAAAATATATTGTTTTTCATTTTTAATTTCCTTTTAAATATATATAGTTATATTAGCAAATATATTTACAAAAAGAAAATAAAAATAACATTATTTTTTGTTTTATGATTTAATATATTTAGAGGTTTTTATGAAAAATAAATTATTAAAATTAAGTTTATTATATTCTTTATTTCTATGTTCATGTAATAATCAATTACCTTATCCAACATATGAAGATTTATCTTTTGAAGATAATGATACAACTATGTATATTGCTTCAGATACTCATTATTTAGCTTCTTCATATTTAGATTCAAATAGAGATTATGATGGTGAATTATTTGTTACCGATGGAAGAACCATGAATTATAATAATATTTTATTTGATAAATTAATTGAACAAACAATTATTGATTCACCTGATTATTTTATTATTACTGGTGATATTACTTATAATGGTGCATATAATTCTCATCTTGAAGTAGCAAATAAATTAGATAAATTATTAGCTAAAGGAATTCAACCATTAGTCATTCCTGGTAATCATGATACATTTTCTCTTTCACCTAGAGATTATTCTAATACTGAATATAATATTGTTAAATCCACTACTAGTGATGAATTTAAACAAATATATAACAATTTTGGTTATTCTAATGGTTTTAGTTATGATAAAGATACTTTATCTTATACATATATCACTAAAAATAATGAAATGTTATTAATGCTCGATTCTACTTATTCTAAATATAATTATAAAGATAGCTATTCTTATATAAGTGGGGGTATTACATGTATAGATTGGTTAATTAATAATTTAGAATACGCTAAAGAAAATAATTTAAAAGTTATTAGTTTTATGCATCATAGTTTAATTACTCATAATAAATTATTTGAAAGCTTATACACTATTACTAATAGTGAACAAATATTAGATTTATATAAAAAATATAATGTAGAAATTAATTTTTCAGGTCATTTACATATTCAAGATATCATGGAAAATAATGGAATATATGATATTTGTTCTAATTCATTATTAGATTATGGTAATAGATATGGAATATTTAAAATTGGTAAAAACGGTATGCAATATGATTCTAAATATATTGATTTTATTTTAGATAATAAATCTTATCATGATTATTCATTTAATTTATTTAAAAAGATGTATATGCTTAAATCTAGATTTGAAACAGATAATGAACAAAATAATGAAATATTAAAAGAATTTTTAGGTAGTTTAAATGCTTAATATTTTGATGGTAGTATATTCTTACATCAAGAATTAAAAAAAGAAAAAGGATATAGCTTATTAAAAGAATATGGTGATGATGAATACTCAACTTCATTATTAAATTCATTTAATAAAAATAATTATAAATTAGTTATTAAAGATTAGTTGGATAAATTAAAGGTTCAAAATTAATTCCTTTTTCTAAATCAAATTTAATTTTATCTAATAAAAATGAAATAGCATATTGAGGTATACTTGTCCAAAATTTCCTTGTATAATTTTATAACAAATTTTTGCTTTATATTTTGTTTTTCCTTCCATAACATTTTTAGAAGCAGCCATTTTACCATTTACAGATTTTTCTTCTAAAAGAATTATTCCTTCATTATCTTCTAAAATAAAATCAATTTCTAAATGTTCTTTTCCATTAGAAAAATAATATAAAGGTAATCCAGCTTTATTAATAGTAATAGCAAGTAAATTTTCAAATATTGCACCTTTTCTACTATCTAATCCATTTAATAAAAATTCTTGAGATGTTGATAAAGGATACATTGCCATCAATAAACCAATATCCGTAATAAAAGCTTTAAAATAATTTTCATCAACATTAGCTTCAAGTGGTTTTTCTATTGCATTTAAATTAAAACATCTTAATACTAAACCAACTTTTTCTAACCATTCGAAAGGTTCTTCAAATTCAGAAGCTCTACCACCTTTTTTTATTTCTGAATATTTAAATTTATGAGTATCTGTTTCTCTAGCTAATTGACTAGGAATAGAATCTAATATTTTATTTAAAGTTGTTTGAAGTTTATAATCTATTTCTTCTTCATTTTTATCATTAATAAATCTACCAAAATCCGCTCTATAATCTTTTATTAATCCTTCTAAATATTCACGAGATTTTATATAATTATTAGTACGTAAAAATAATTTAATAGATTCAGGCATGCCACCTACAACAACATATCTTTTTATCATTTCTTTATAATAATCAACTAATGCTTGAGGAATTTCTTTTTTTTGACTTGTATATTGTTTTAATATATCAATATTTTTTTCTTCTAATCCATTAGCCCATAAAAATTCTTCAAAATCTAGTGATGTCATTTGAATTATAGTTTCATATCCTGTTGGAATATCTATTTTTTGTTTTCTTCTATAATTCAACACTCCTAATAAACTTCCTGTTGCAATAACAGCATATCTTTTATCAAGAGCAAAACTCTTAAAAGAAGTTCTAGCTAATGGACAATCACCAATTTCTTCAAAAATTAATATCGTTTTATAAGGTATAAATTCTTTATTTGGAAAATAAGGCATTGAATTTCTAATTATTGTATCAACATCAAGATTACCATCAAATATTTTTCTAAGTGATTTATTATGCCTAAAATCATATACAATTACATTTTCATATTCTTCATGCGCAAATTTATCAACTATATAACTTTTTCCAATTTGTCTAAGTCCATCAACAATAAGAGGTACCTTATTTGGATCATTATTCCATTCATATAATTTTTTCTCTATTTTTCTTTTAAATTCAATTTTCTTTTCCATAACATTTCACCTATACTTATTATATATTATTTTCGTAAAATGTAAATATTTACACAAAACGATTTCGTAAAATGTATTTTTATACACAAAACGATTTCGCAAAATGTTATGATAAACCATTATCTTAATATTTATTTCTTAAATTTATCACCTTTAGAATGAAAAAATCTTTATAAATTTATCTATTTATAAAAACTTATTCTTTTAATTTTGCTCTTTTTATTAATAACTATATGTGATTTAATAAATTAACAATCAAAATAATTAAAAAAATCTTTATGAAAATTGTTATTTTGAATACGAGTCCAAGAAGAAAAGAGAATATAATATCACATATAAGTGCATTTATTAAAGTCACTAACCATGATGAGATTGCTTTACTAATCTTATCTATATAACTACAAGCTGTTCTTCCATGTTTCTATATCATTAATAAACCTTACTTTTTTTATGATATAAGTGACATTAATATTATTTGAAAAACTAATTGTTTTTATAAAGAAAGGAAATTATATTATGAACGATAAATGTGTAGTATTAAACGCAAAAAAAATGAATTTTGATGGAAAACTAGATTTTTCTATTTTATCTTCTGATGTTACAGTATATGATGATACAATTGAACAGCAATTAATAAAACGTATTCAAGGAAAAGATATTATTGTAACAAAAGAAATGCCTGTGAATGCAGAAATGATACAACAATTCCCAGAATCTATCAAACTAATTTGTGAAGCAGGTACAGGATATAATAATATTGATCTTGAGGCTGCTAGAAAAAGAGGAATTACAGTTTGTAATATACCTGCATATAGTACAGATCGTGTAGCCCATACTGCAATCATGATGATATTGAATTTGAGTTCTTCAATGCAAATCCAAATGAAGATGTTAGCATGCGGAAACCATGATAATTTTACTAAAAATCTTCAAGTTCCACATCTTGAAGTAAATAATAAAACTCTTGGAGTTATAGGGGCTGGACATATTGGTAAGAAAGTCATTCAAATTGCAAAAGCTCTAGATATGAATATACATGTATATAGTAGAACACCAAAAGAAGATGAAGAAAAAATCCATTATGTATCGCTTAAAGAATTACTTAAAAATAGTGATTATGTTTCTTTACATTGTCCACTAACAGAAAATACAAAACATATGATTAATAAAGAAACTTTATCACTTATGAAGCCATCAGCGTTTATCATTAATACTGCTAGAGGTGCACTTATTGATGAAAAAGCTCTTATAGAAGCATTAAAAAATGGTACAATTGCAGGAGCAGGACTTGATGTTCAAGAAAGTGAGCCACCTGAAGAAAATAATCCTCTTTATATTATGGATAATGTCATTTTGACACCTCATATGGGATGGAAAGGTCTTGAAACAAGAAAACGTTTAGTTTCTATTTTAGCAGACAATATAAAGAAGTTTATAGAAGGAAATCCAATTAATGTTGTATCGTAATAAACACTTAATTAAAAATCTATAAATCAGTATTAATAAATTTCTATAAAAATTAAAAGAAAAATAAATTGTAATTTTTTTAGAATTAAATATCTTTTATATCTATTTGATTATTTTTTATATTTCTTCATAAATATCATCAAGACTTATTAAAATATAATTATTATCATTTGTTATATTAAAACCTGTTTTTGAAATAAAACCATAATTAATAGGATTTAAATTAGTTTTAGCAACTTGTAATATTTCTTCATTTACAATATGATTATCAATTTTAGAATCAGTAAATTTAACTTCATAAACTATATAACCATCTTTTTAATTTTGTTACTAAATCAAATTGTCCATTTTTTCTTTCTTTAGGGTTATCATACCAATATGTTCCAATATCTTCAATAACAGGATTTATTAACCCTTTTTTATTTTTTCTAATTAAATATTGCATAGATATTTTTTCAAAAGTTTTTGGTACAACAACATTTAAAAAATCATCATTTATATATTTATCATAAAACATTTCATTATTTAAAATATTCTTAATAGAAAGATTATGATATATGTACCTATAATAAAAATATACAGCATTATCAGTTAATACATATCCTGATTTCTTTTTATTTTTTTTATCGTTTATTGGACAAATATATGATATTAAATCCATCTTTTCTAATACTTCTAAAGTATCATATAATGAACTAGTGGTATTAATTCCTGATTTAGATAATATATCAGTATAATGAAACGCTCCTATTGCAATACTAGAAAAAACAGTATAAGCATTATTAATTTTTACTAATTCTTCTTTTATGTTTGATGTTATTTCTGATAATAAATGAGAAAATTGTCCACTTAATAAATTAATTATATTTTCTCTTACAGTTAATTTAGAATCAATTTGTTTATTATAAAAAGGAACTCCTCCAAAAGCAGCATATAATTTAACTTTATCTTCATTAGAGAAATCTTTATAAAATTTTGCAGAATCATAATAATCCATTTCTTTTAATAAAATTGAAACATTAAAACGTCTATAAAGTGGATTACTTTCACTAAGAATACTTTCCATTGTAGAAATACTACTACCTAATAAGAAAAACTTAATTTTTGTTTCATTTTGGTAATTATCTATTATTCTTTGTAATTTAGAATCTAAACCGTTTATGATTTTTCTAATATATGGATATTCATCTAAAGCAAAATATAATTCATTATTTTTTGCATACTCAAATAAATATTCAATAACATCAATAAAGTTTTCAAAAAAAATATTTTTTATACCTAAAGTTTCTTTTATAAGTTTAGTTAAATCATTAATATTACTTTTTTCATTTTCTTGATTACATTGATAAATAATAAAAGGCTTATGTGATTTATAAAAACAATGTTTTAATAATTCAGTTTTGCCAAGGCGTTTTCTTCCATAAATAATACCAGATTGAAATCCATCTTTATTTAAAATATAATCAATTACTTTTTGTTCCTCTTCTCTACCATAAAATTCCATAATATCACCTATACCAATAATTTTTGTCGGACAAAAGCAACAAGAAATAATCCGACAAAAATTATATTGTTAAATTTATATTTATTAATCTTGTTTTGATATTTTTTGGTGCCATAAGATGCCATTTTCGATTATATACAATATTTTTATAATCATCTTGGAACAAAATCGAAATAAATTCGATAAGAAATAAATCTTTTTCACAAGCTAATATAAGAGATACATTAATATAGAATAAATGTTTTTGTGCATCTATTCTATTTTATTAAAGATTTACTTTTATTCTTGTAGGTATTGTTAGACCTCTATCCCTCAATAGACTTATACATTCTAAATTAGGATTACTTTTTCTCAATATATTCACTGAGGCATTAATATAAGCATTTACTAATATTTTGTTATATGTTTTATATAAACCTCTTTTTATTATTTTATATGAAAATTCTAAACCATTAAATTCAAATAAACTAAATCTAGATAAACTACCAACAACCATATCATTAAAGACTTGATTTGCCAAGCCATAAAATTCAAGAGCAAAATGATAACAAATACTAGTAGTTTTTGAGATTTTGCTTGCTGTTTCAAATTTTGTAACCTTAACTACTCCTTCTTGGGCTAATGATACATATAATCCATTACGAATCTTTTTTATTTTTGTTTTAATACAATTATCAAATTGATTTTTTGAAGAATATTGTGAAATTCCTTCACTTTTTGTAAAACACTACGATATTTTATCTAACATATATAATCCGCCTTTTTAACCAAAATAACATGAAAGTGGTACATTTTTAACGCTTTTAAGTAAATTTGGTTAATCATTTTAATGATATATAACATTCATCTTTTAAAAATTTAATAGGAACACCGTCAGGATATTCCGGATTGAATATTTCTACTTGATTTAAAACAACTTCCTCTTTTTTTGTAATTGTAATCATAAATAATCTATTTATATTATAATAATTATCATTTTTAAAATTTTTGAAATCAAATTATTTCTAAAAAAACAGAAGCAAAAATCCCTTTAAAATTTATATTAATACTTTTTTAATTTCTAATATTAATTAAGTAATACTTTAAACTATTAATTAATAATTTTCAAGTATATTTTATTAATAATATTATTTTGGGATAGTTGTACTATCAATTAAAGAATTACTTATAATAATACAAAGCCAGTAAGAGGTTAGTATAATGTTTAAAAAGTATAGTAAAGAAGTATTTTTACTTATACTCGTATCATTACTTCTTATTAGTATTTCAGCAATAAGTGCAGGTGATGTGTCAAACTCGACAACCACATCACCAACAGTTACTGTTGAAAAACAAGTAAGTATGAGTAATGTTATAAAAGAAGATACTACTGATAATAAGGTATTATCTAAAAATAGTGAAAATATTCAAACAAAAGAAAAAACAGATAATAAAGAAACAATAAAAAAAGAAACCAGTAATGTAGACTATTGTGTCTGTGATAATAGTGGAAGTGATAGTAATACTGGAAGTCAAGACAATCCCTTTAAAACCATAGGATATGCAGTTGGAAAGGTAAATTCCAATGATAACTACAATATCCACATTAAAAATGGTACATATAAAGGTACAGGAAATACAAATCTAACAATAGATGGTAATAAATACATTAACTTTATTGGTGATGGAATAAATCAAACAATCATTGATGGAGAAAGTGAATATACCATACAAGGAGGAACAGTTTGGGGAGATGACCCATACTTTAACACATACAACATAACAAAAGGTAACTGGGCAATGAACATAACCTCAGGTAATGGTAAAATAACCATAAAAAACCTAAACTTCCAACACATGGTAAGTAAAGGTGGAAACAATATCAATGCATATCCTACAGCAACAATAGATAACTATGCAAATCTTGAAGTAGATAATGTATATTTCTATGAAAATCTTGCAGGAGTAGGAGCAGGAATAAGAAGTAATGATGGTTCCACACTAGTTGTAAACAACAGTATATTTGAATCCAACCGTAAAAGTAGTAGTACAGGTAACTTTGGAGCTGGAATATACAATAATGGTACAACAACAATACATAACAGTCAATTTATAGATAATGCAGCAAGATGGGGAACAGTAACCAATGATAAAGTACTAACCATAGTAAACTCAACATTCCGTAATGGACATGCATACAACCTTGCAAGTACATTTAAATTTGGAAGTGGAATTGCAGCAAACACGGGAAGTGCAGACTTCTACAACCAACATAATGGATCAGTAACACTCATTACAAACATAACCAAGTGTACATTTGAAAACAATGAACAAACAGACATATACCAAGGAAAAGGAAACCTATATGTGAATGAATGCGTATTTAAAAATAGTACTGGAATATACATAGCAAATGAAAATACATACAATAATTCCATGAAACATGTGATAGAAAACTCAAACTTCACAGATATGCAACCATCAACAATACTACTAAGTTTCTTTGATAGAACAACACCAACATTTGCAATATACAACCTAGGACAATATAACACAACAATAAGAAACAACCAAATAACAACAAACATAGGATCACACGCACTATACCTTAAAGGATACAATAACATAACAAATAACAATATTGAAGGATTTATTTACATAACAGGAAAAAATAATACATTAACAGATAATACATTAAAATATAACAAAACATATGTTGTAGAACTAACAAGTAGTGCATACAACAATACAATTACAGACAACAGTATAACAGCAAGTATATTTACTGGAGACAGAGCAGTAAAAACAGCAAACAATGAAAATATAATAGAAAACAATACAATAAACACTGGTAGTGATTATATAATAACTGAAGCAAATTATAACGACTTCTTTGATACAAATGGAGACATTAAAAATGTACCAACAGGAAGTAAATTAATACTTCAAACATTAAATAACAAACAACTCAACATAAAAAATGTAAATGTATACATAACAAATGATAATACATCCATACTCAACAACTGTTCAATATACGTAGATAATACTGCAAAAGTAACAATCTATGGACTAAACATACAAAACACAAATAATAAAG
>OMGY01001435.1_pt1 | contig 21738 bp, 15 predicted proteins | sample 1674461 | NCBI WGS metagenome assembly OMGY01 (sample SAMN05578579, study PRJEB25193) | human gut metagenome | biome: Human Microbiome; feature: human-associated habitat; material: feces | host: Homo sapiens | place: USA:Birmingham
AACCAAAATGGAAAAATCTGCGATGGTGTCGGCATGCAGAGCCACTTGGATGTGCATTGGCCGGATGCAAATTATATCGGAAATACGATTGATAAATTCAAAAATGCCGGATTTGAGATCCAGATCACAGAACTCGACGCGACGATCAATGCGATGCAGAGCAGATACACATTGCAGGATCAGGCAAATTATTATTACAGCATTATCAAAATGCTCAAACAAAAGAAGCAGGGCGGTGCCAATATCACAGGTGTTACGTTCTGGGGACTGAGCGATCAGGTGTCTTGGAGAGCAAGTGGCCAGCCACTGTTGTTCTCACAGCTCGGTGTGAAGAAAGCAGCTTATGATGCCGTTATCCATGCCATGAAATAAAAACTCTTATCTTTTTTTATAAAAAAGCCTTTGGGGAAAATTTCCAGAGGCTTTTTGTGCGGTGATTTGTAAAATGTTTCCTTTGCAAAAAAACAGAAATTGATAGGCGCTCCGCCAAGTCTCTTACCTTCCGGGAAGCAATCCCAAACAACTTCTCCTATACCTATTATTTTCATGGTTTTATAGTTTAATAATTATTTTCATGGATGTTGCACTATGCTCGTCTATAAATTTATATGCCTCGTCATACTGCTCGAACGGGAAATGATTTGAAATAAGCGGTTCGAGACAAATAGCTCCCGAACTTACCTGATCGATAGCCGTAAGATAATCTTCGTGGCGATACATCATCGTTCCGTTCACCTTCAGTTCGTGCTCTCCCAAATAGAACATATTAAGCGACGGATCCTTGCCAAATACCGCCACTACAACGATGGTACTCCCTTTTCCGATACACTCCATAAGCGAACGAATACTCGACTCAACTCCGGCAACCTCAAACGCAGCTTGAAAATCTTCATCCCCGAAAAGCCTCTTCGCTCCTTCTTTGAGCGGCGTCTTAGCTACATTGAGCGTATCTATTATGCCACATTTACGAGCGATTTCAAGTCTGAAATCACTTACATCGGTAATAAGAACCCGTTTGGCTCCTCTTGCCTTAGCGAACTGCGCCACGAGGTTACCGATTGTTCCGGCACCCGATACAACCACATTCTTACCTTTCAAGTCCCCGCCACGCATGGTTGCATGCGCAGCTACTGCCACCGGTTCTATCATAGCCCCATAATCAAGTGACATACCTTCAGGCAACACCGCAACCCTGTCATCATCAACCACAAAAAAGTCTTGCGCAGCTCCATTTGCCTGAAAAGCCTGCACTCTTAGCTCTTCACAAATATTATACTCTCCCCGCTGACAAGGCTTGCACTTCCCACACGCGAGTTGCGGACGTGCGGTGACAACGTCACCCGCCTTGCAGATCGTAACCGCCATCCCCGTAGCGACTACCACTGCCGAATATTCATGCCCCTGAACTACCGGATAGAAAGTTGCCGGATGACATCCGTGATAAGAATGTATCTCACTTCCACAAATACCAATTCTCTTAATATTCAGAAGCACCTGATGTTCTTTCAGGTCCGACGCCTTAGGCGCCTCAACCTCGCGAAATTCAATATGTTTTGGTTCTACTAATACCGCTTGTCTCATTTTATACCATATTTACTTAAAATTTCTATTACCGGAGTCTCTATTGACTTCGCCCAAAGTGCATATCCATAACTACTTGGATGAGTTCCGTCGACCGATGTCTCATGCGCATCGGAAGCATCAGGCGTAATCAGATAAACGTCTTTATATTTCGGGTTCGTGCGGATTTTTGCAAACAACTCCTCTACGGTTGCCGCCTTAGCCCGTTCTTTCGCATCAAGAACTGTATCGAATGAACGTCGTTCACGATAGATAGTACGCTGAAATATCAACGGAATAGCCGGATGTGCCGCTATAAGCCGATCGATAAACGGCATCAGGCGCTCTCTTATCAGTTCTGCGTCAGGATTTGAAAAAGTATCGAATATAAAGGCATCAGCCTTGACTTCCGCAAGAACGTCGAGCATGTAAGGTTGCATCAGGCAACGTCCGCTTGTTGCGAGCGACACGACTTGAAGACCTGTATTACGCATAAATTGCATGGGATAACTCATACCGGATCGATCCGTGCTCACTCCTTGCGTAAACGAAGAGCCATATACCGCTATCCTGTGACGAAAATCGGACTTCAACGGTTCGATAACAGCATCGTCATCTATCCCTATCTTACAAGAAATGACCTCCGAATACATCGGCATATACATCATACATTCGTGCATCGTACCATCCATATTCTCAATGAGCGTGAATGTCTCGGTTTTCTCGCCCTTATACGCTTTCAATGAACCGCTTGCCGCATACAGCCATTGACCGTTTGCATTTTTGATATAAAGATCATATCCTTTATAAGAGATCGGCATGGTTGAATGGCTCGAATATACATATCCCCACTTTGTCGTAATCTGTATATTACGCGTGTTCGTTTTAAACAACACAGCCATACCGGCAGAGCAACGGAGTTGTCGATTCTCCGTCCTGTTAAAACCTTTATAAACCAATGTATCGACTCTATGATACGGATTGGGAGTCGATTCAAACGGCTTACCTATCAGGTTAAGCGTTGACGCCTCCGTCTGTTTTTGTGCTGAAACCGACAATACGCACGAAAGCGCTAGAACAACCGTTATGAAAAACTTCTTCATTGCCTTGTATTTTTTAGTTGTTTACTGTAATAAGACCTTCAACCCTTCTGCTACCTGCATAGCATAAAACTGCTCATACTTTTCCATAAACACAGGGTATTTGTCCAGTCCCAATGACACAAAAGGTGATATCTTCAAGAACTCGGCCGGCGATCCTCCCGAAATCAACTTCCTGTCCGCCGGGGTAATGTGAGGTTCGGAGATAGCTATATTTTCACCGGACTCGGTGCGCGCACCTATCAGGTATTTGCAATAAACAGCTATCAGGAAAGCCTCTATCGAAATATCCTTCCCATCCTGCAACATCTGTTTGAGTATGGGTACCACATAAACCGCAAACTTAGCAATACCATCGCCGCAAAGCCGTGATACCTGATCGCTGATCGCCTTGTTTGAAAATCGTTCGATAAGCTGGTCTTTATACGCTTCAAGGTCAACGCCTTCGGGAACCGGAACATAAGGAGTAACGTCCCTGTTCATAAACAGCTTTATCATTGCACGATACCTCTCGTCTGCCATTACAGCATCGACCTTCCTGAATCCTTCCATATAGGCAGGATAAGAAAGAAGAGTATGTGACGCATTGAGAAGACTTAATTTCATGATTTCATACGGGGTCACATCATGGGTGAATGTAACTCCCACCTTCTCCCATGCAGGACGGCCTGCAATGAAATTATCTTCAATCACCCATTGTATAAAGTCTTCACAACACACATCTGTAACCTTACCCGGTTTTGTTACGGGAGTGATTCTATCCACCATCGAATTCGGGAACGTCACTTTCTTTTTCGCCCACGCTGCCACCTCAGGATATTTCGCTTCGAAGTATGACATAAACGCACATTTGGCGGCATTGCCGTTCATCTGCATGTTGTCACACGAAAGAATCGTAATCGGCAAATCTTTCTCCATCCGACGTTTAAGTCCTTCGGCTACATACCAGAACACACTGCGCGATTGGTTAAAATCAACCTTATATCCCCCTTCGGTAATGGTGAGAGAGATGATTTTTATCTCCTCCGATGCTATTTTAGCGATGATAGGCTCACTATCTATTTCCCCCCATGCCAGTTCTACAAGCGAACCAATCAGCATACTATCCTGTTCGCCGGAAGGGCTGCATGTCGTCAACTGATATATGCCGTCATCTTTCTTGAGGGCGTTGAACAATACCCCGTCTGTAGGCATAATCATGGCTCCGAATACCCCCCAGCATCTTTGTGACGGATCTTCAAGTAATAAATTTGTGTAAGCTTCGAGATGTGCACGATGGAAGTTTCCAACGCCGAAATGTACTATTCCGGCCTTTATTTCAGCACGATTATAATTAAAAGTCTTCATACGATAATTTCAATGTTTCGGCAAGTGATTTTTCCACCTTGTCGCAATGTTCTATATAGAATTTATAAACCTCATTCCATTTGTAATAAGATGCTTCAACCGCTTCCAACGGCAACCGGAGGTCTTTTTCATTCAGCATAAACTTAACTAAAACGTCCGGATTGCCTTCTGATTGGTAAAAGATCATCTGAAGATTCGCACCCATCGGAATATCCCAGTACTTCCAACTCCGCAACGCTTCTTTGGAATTACTAGCCTCCCGCGCCCACGTCCCGGCTTGCAGATTAGTCAAGATGGCCATCAGAACGCCATCGTGTCCGAAGTTGAGATTGATACCATGACGCTTGCGAACCAGATCTTCGGCAGATTCGTCTAACAAATGGCGTAACGTGCGGGATGCAAGTCCCCAACTACGCCCGTGAGATACCGGTTCAGGACCTTTCTGCGCAAAATACTTATAGTTCTCAATTTCCGCCCAAACCAATATTTCCTCTTCTGTAAAAATATCCCATATAGGCACTTGACGGTCGAGACATTGCATCAGTGACGCCATTAACCAGAAACCATGAATCAGGTCGTACTTGTCATATTCACTTTCTACTTGTGTTACGTCTATAAACAGTCTTGTAAAAAAAGCATCCACATTCAACTTTTCATCTATATATGAACGATATTTTTTATACCAACTGTTTTCTTTACCGAGTATATATTTATCAAGCGGACTTCTGTCGGGACATACGTTACCGTATGGATTCAGTGTGGTAAGGAACGAACGGGAATTGTCTATCTCCGCCCACTCAAGCCCGGGACGTAGCGACAAAATACCCGAATTTACAGATTGCATGGTGGCCGCCACCCGAAGCACATTCGTTGCGTTAGTCTTCAAATAGGGATGGCCTTCAAATACTTCCGGATAGTTTTGTACCATCCTCCGGCCTATCTCCCTTGTCTGACGATAACCGATTTGTGTCAGATCGCCTTCTTTGTAAAACACATTCTTCTTGAACGGTTCAAGACGTTCGTACAGGGCTTTCCCAAAATCGGTAAGATTGTTTGTGGCATGAGCTTTCTCCAATACGCCGTATATAGCAGGATAAGTCACCTCATCGTCTATCTGACGCGCTCCGTGACGGAAATAGCCGTTTATATAGAAAGGCGTATATCCTTTGGGCGCCGGCGTAACCGGATGTGAAAGATCGGTCACATAATACACGCCGCCCGCACGTTCCGGATCCCTGCGTATCTCGTCGAGAGGATTTTCGGCCACCGGCTTTTCTTTCGGAAGAGAGAGTTTGAATATGCAAGGAAGATCAGACGTCTTTTTCGCATTCGTATTGGTATTGACATACATAACCCCGTCTTTGACCACAATATCTTCCGGTTCGTAAATAACCTGTTCCTGCACATTGTATCGGGCAGTAATCGTCCGCCTATCCGTATCGTACACCCGGATGCAGGAAGGACGGCTGTCATCCTGTTTCCCAACTCCGAAGCAGAAATAGATTTTACCATCATGCATACAGCCCGCTTGTGTGAACCATACCTCATAGGGGAACACCACCTGATCGAGAATGTCATTTTCGTCAAGGCGCACCTTTGCCCCCTCACTCAACGACGGTATGCGGAATTTAGTGGCGACATACTGGTTTTCCCATGCATGCTTTGTCACCTTCGCCACAGTACGTTTACGCGCCGAGAATATCCATATAAAGCCCCGCTCCCGATCGACCAGCCAGCTTGGCGCACCAAAGATAGGGACATACCCTTTCTCCGCCCACTTCGAGCCATCAAGTTCAATTGTCTGTGCGATTTCGCTGCTAAAACGTTTTCCACGACGGGTGATACTCTCCACAAAACACAACCATTCCAACTCGCTTCCTACCTTCCCGTTTGTGATATACAAGAGAGGAAACGATGCTCCGCGTTTTGTCTCGACGCCAAAGCATACATTATTTACATGGTTGTCCGGATGGGAGGACGCCAACTCAAAGCCTGCCACAGGTTTCGGATCGGCACTTTTGAAATCATAGATATTCACGTGCCCTCCATCCTCGCACGAGAATATGTAATCATCCCATATTTCAAGTCCTTGCTGTGCCCGCCCCCGTCCTTCCTTTGCCAGGAAGACAGAGCACTCTACCTCTTTCTCCGGCTCTACATACAACTGGGCGATAAGGGGAATAGAGATCAGTAAGCACACGACAGACAAATAGATCTTTTTCATAAGTATGCTCTATAAATTTAAAGTATGATTATGTTCTACGTTAATCGAACAGCTCTACGCCTAACGACTCAAGCCGTTTCTGCAACTCTCCTACATCGAGAGCCCGCGGAGTACAATGCTGCGACGCACTCATGGCAGCGGCAATGCCAACAGCCTCTCCCATCGCCATGCAAATACTCATGACACGATAGGAAGCGTGAGCTCTGTGAGTACCCGATATGCACCGTCCCGCCACCAGAAGCCCTTCCAAGCCCAACGGGAGAAAACAACGATACGGCAAATCGTATGGTTTGCAATATTGGATGGTTGGTTCCGCCTGTCCGGCTCCGTCAGGATTATGTATATCGACAATGAACAATGCTTTATGTACCACCACATCGGCAAAACGGCAGCCTTCTGCCATCTCATCGGCATCGATCACATAGTCGCCCATCACCCTGCGGCTTTCGCGCACTCCGGTTGTTGTACCACTTCCGATCACTCTACAGTTTTCGTAACCCGGCAAATTTTCTTTCAAGAATTGAGTCAGGAGACGTATCTGTTGCCTAAGTTCAAGATCGGCAGCGAAAATAGAGCTTACCGAAGTTATATCCACCCTATTGACTTGTGTCGTATTTACCTGACGGCAACCCGGTCTGACCGACGGATGCAAACGCACGGCAGCAAGCATCCGGGGAAGTTCGCCCTCATCGGCTTTCTTTTTACACCAATCAAGAAATCACTCGCCATTCAATTGGACATTGTCTACATCTCCAATACAGATAATTCCTTTCGATTCATCTACGCCGTCAATAGTGTATTCAAGGGTTACAGGCTGCATGAGTCCGTCAGCACGTCCTTTTTCTATTTTTGCACCGGCAAGAAAAGATACTATGGCATCACCGGTACAGTCAATCGTAACCGCGGCTTCAAAACATAGCGTCCCCTCGTTACTTGCACACTTAATACCTTTTACCACCTTTCCGTCACGAATAACATCCGACACGCAACATTGCAAAAAGACATCGACATTCTTTTCCCTGGCGACAAATTCTGCCAATGTAAGTTTTGCCTCTTCGAAATCGTGAGCATTTCCATGTTCGCCAATCCAGTCATTGTCTTTGACGCCAAGAATAGCACAAACCTCATCGCGCATCGTGTTCTTGCTTACACTACCGAGAATAGGGCCGACATACCCGGCGGTCAGGTTACCTCCGATGACTCCGTATCTTTCGATAAGAGCAACACGTGCTCCTTGCCGGGCGGCGGCTACAGCCGCACATATCCCGGCAGGACCTGCACCTGCTACTATTACATCATAATATTTTGTATTCATTATCTGCTTGTATATGGACCGGAAATAGTCTTAACAGTCATTGCCCCGTCAGAATCTGTGATTGTCACAACTCTGTATTTGTTTCCCCCATCGGTCACACGAACTACAATATGTCCATCATATCCCTTTACTCTCGCAGCCTCTTCCGCCGTAACCCGGTCGTCTACTCCGCTGGGGCGATCGCCCTGCCAGAAGTTAGTGATAAACATGTCACACGCAGGGAGTGTTGTCTCCATCGAATTCAGTATATCGGTACGGGGATGACAATCTACCCACGAATTGACAACAATCGTTTGTGGATTGAGTGCTTTCAGAGCATCCACCTGATTGGTGTTGGTTACCCCGTGATGGTTAGCTTTCAATAGTTCCACCTGACCTACTGCTTTTGCACAGGGCAGTTCGGCATCTTTCCACGCATGACTCGAACGTCCGTTATACTGAAGGTCACCACCGGCAAAGAAATCAAAGTTGCCATACGAAACTTTCATCACACAACTGGTTATATTCTCCGGCGGACAATTGTCACTGGAAGTAATGTTCTTACTATTTTCGTATGAAATCTCCGAGAGTTCAGGGAATGTCTTCTTTGTGGTAGTGCCCGAACCTGTCCAGATCTCTCCATTCACTGCCACGTTTTGCACCTTTGCAGTAGGATACTTTGCAGGATTATACTTCTGAACGATCTGATTATTCGCCCCTGCTTTGAATATCGCAGCATCAAACTTTTGATTGGCGACATGCCATTTCACTGCATTGATATAGTTGCTGCAACTTGGAGCATTGTCTGCCATTGTCGCCATATTGAACGGATAGTTATAATCGGGATAGCCACGATCAAGAAGCGTACCAATCTTGAAATTGTCGAAAATCTCGGCAAAACCTATCAACGAATAAGTGTCGGAGTTGGAAGATTTCGGCAAGGAAGAAGTATAACCGCCGAAGTGGTCATTATGGAAGTGGGTAAGTACGGCATAATCAATCGTACTGTTACCTGTCCATACCATACACTTACGAATGTAATCAGTTATAATCTGTGAACCACGGGTAGAAGTCAGAGTCGGATCCCAACGACTACGGATACCGGTGTTGGTCGTATTACTATTAGAGTTGGTCGTAACACTCGAACTTGCGGCATCGATAAGCATTTGCGTACCATCCGGGAATATTACAAACATGCTTTCACCGGTAGTCGTATTGATGAAATGAATATCCATCACACCCTCCTGCCAGGCAGGAATCGTTTTACCTACCTCTATTTCAGTGGCAGCATCTTCCCCACCTCCATCCGGACGAATCAAAAATGAGTGAGACTCATTGGAGCTGCATCCTACAATCGCAAGGATGAACAGACTAAGTATAAATATTAACCTTTGCATGCTATATGAAGATTTAAAAACATCTCTCCGCCTTCAATGCTGACGGCAAGACGAATATAATTACCAAAATTTGAATTTACCTTTATAATATGTTGGCCAAGTCCTTTGAAGATTACAGGATCACTACCGTCGTCAGCCCAATGTATGCCGTCTTGCGATAGTTGTACACGACCTTCGAATACGGGATCTCCTTCTATTTTCTCAACCATAACAAAGAATATAGCCTCATCTGCCCAACCAGCCTCGTAAGGATGAGTGAAGAAAGTACCTTTAAAGAACTTCTTTACCTCAAGATGGGAATCATTAAACATTTTCATATATTACATTCCTCCTTTTATTCTTGTGAAACAACAACAGAATCTATATAAAAGAATACACGACGATTGGTATCAGTACCCACCCAGAAAAGAGGATTGATAAGATTGTCGATGCGTCCATATCCGTCAACGGTATCGGCTGCAATGCCACGCATATCCCAAATTTTGTCCTGACATTGGAACTCTACATATTCACGAAGCTCTGTGTCAAGTTTCAGACGCATGTATTGCCAATTGAGTTTACAGTCGGTTTCATTATAAATGAGTTTCTGATGACCATCTTTCAAATCCTTGAATCCATCGTGGTCGCCATTAGGATAACGGCGGCCGAACCACCAGGGATCGACTCCCCTCTTACACCAGTCTCCGTCAAGTCCATAAGCCCAATCGCGGTCGGTTATGTCTTCATTGGAATGTTCATACTGCCACTTCTGCATTAATTTGCCATCTACTGCATTGAGATAGCGAATTCCTACATGGTAACGTTTTCCACCCTCCTGTACATCGAATCCCATACCAAAATCGCGGATGGAACTCTCATGCAAACCCGGTTGCGGACGGTCACCGCCATCCACCACATCCTGCTCCGCCGTGTATGTAAACCAACATTCTATCTGCAAATATTTGCAGCCCGGACGAGAGAACGAAAGCCGCTTAATGGCATGTCCCAGACAACCTTCCGCCGGAATCTCCGTATAAGGAGCGGCAACAGGTCTTGTCGAAAGTTTAAGAGAGTAAGTGCCGGACATAGCCCCGTGAGTGCCCGGATACCTGAAAGTAGCGGAACTAAGCATGACCGGTGGCCACTGGTCTTTATTGACCAATGTCTTGGGAACATCAAAATCGGGATATTCCGTAAAGTTAGGCATTAATGTCATCCAGCCGTTAAAGCCGGTGTTGAATACATCATAGCTCAACACCCTTTCCAATGGTTGATAGCGACTGCGCAATAAAATTTCTCCAATGCTCATAATATCATTTATTTAATAAAGTTAGTACCCTGGATTTTGAACAAGTTTTCCATTCATTATCAATACATCATCACTTGGTAATGGCCATAAATAAATCTTCTCATCATACTTACGTTCACCATGCTGGACGATATAGGTTCCGTCGGCCATCGCTTCAAAAGAAGGAAATCCGTCTTTGTCAAATGTCGGAGTCTCCGGCCAAAACCAGTTGCCTGCCGCAAAGTATTCCTTTGCCCTGTTGGCTGTACGGGTAAATCCGTACATATTGTGTCCGAAAGCATTCTCAAACTGATGCCAACGAAGCAAATCGAAATAGCGCAGATTTTCCCATGCAAACTCCACACGACGCTCACGGCGGAGCACTTTGCGCAATGCCGTCTGATCGGTTGTCGTGATGGACGGATAGTCGTTGGTTTGTGTACGGGTGGTGCCATAAGCACGGGCACGGATATCGTTGATGCAAGTAAGGACAGTAGCGTCAATCTCCCCCAGTTCAATCTTAGCTTCGGCATACATCAACAAGACATCGGCATAACGCATGAGAATAACGGGGTTGTCGTTATACAAAGTAGTACGCCATGATTCTTGCGCGCCTTTGCGCAGGCAGCAACCATTGTAAGCACAGTTGGAAGCATCCGAACCGCCTTTGGAATCTTTATTTGTAATCATACGATTTTGCGTATAGTCCATTACTTCGAGTGCGTTCGGCGCAGGATTCCACTCAATACCATAGATACGGCTGCCGGGAGCAGCAAATGTTTCCAGGCAACGGGGATCGCGGTTGGCAAATGGATCGTGAGGATCAAAACCGCTGCCCGGTTCATCAATCGTCTTGCCATTCGTCATTTCGTAGACAGCAAGAAGTTCCCACGAAGGTTGCGCATTATGTGTACCGCCTGCCGAACGGGCAATGAAGGAACCGATAGCCTGTGTAGTAGGTTTACCGTTTTCATCCAACTCAAAGTCGCTTGAGTGAGCAACAGAGAAAATAACTTCTTTGCTTCCTCTTGTCTTGTCGCGGAAAAGTTCACCATAATCAGGGGCCAAGTCATATACTTCCAGATCCATACAGTCTTGCGCAGCCTTTGCGGCAGTCCCGTAGTCGTGTTGATAGAGAGCAGTACGAGCCTTGTAAGCATAAGCCGTTCCTTTGTCTACACGGGTGGCGCCGCTATTATTATTTGCGGCCGGCAAATTTTCTGCGGCATAGTCATAATCTTCATAAATTTGTTTCAGAACGACAGCTTTGTCGGTACGCCCCATCTCAAATGCTTCCTCCGGAGTAATCGAAGTCACGTAGAAAGGAACATCTCCCCAAAGAGTAATCAAACGTGAATAAGCAAATGCTCTGAAAAAACGGGCTTCGGCACGAAGCGTATTCAGTTCAGTGGTGGAATATTTGCCTTCAAGTTTGTCGAGTGCCTCCAAAATCCGGTTGGCACGACTAATGTTCTTGTACGTGTAACTCCAAACAGTCTTGATGTTAGGATTACTTGTAGAAGACGCATTCAGTGAACCTGCCGCAATGGTATAAATGTTGGTTCGTTGTGCCCAGTCATCCGTATTACGGTCCAGCGTCCAACCTTCTTCTATAACAAAAAAAGTACTGCGATAAAAATCGTTCAACGAGATTCGAACTTCCTCCGGTGACGAGAACCAGTTTTCACTGGATGCGGCTGAAGGAGGATTCAGATCGAGGTTCACACAAGAAGTTACAGATAGAAGAGCTATCATGCAAATCAATACATGTATTTTTTTCATATTATGTAATTTTTTCATACTCCATTAGAATTTGATATCCACTCCAAATGTATAAGTGCGTGTGATATAGGTAGAAGCGCCTGCTTCAGGGTCCCATCCCGAAAGATAACTATCAAAGCAGTATGGATCATCGATATTGACGTACACCCGAAGTCCCTTGATTCCGACTTTAGAGACGATTTTTTTAGGAACTGTATAGCCAACGTTGATATTCTTTATACGCATATAGGCACTACTCTTGAGCCAGTAATCCGACATTTTGTAGTTGTTGTATTCACCGCCCTGATGACTCAAACGGGGATAGCTGGCTGCCGCGTTCTGTTCTGCAGTGTTGTACACACTCCAATAATTACGGCTGCCATTGTCGTTCAGAAGGACTGACGGAGCCGGAAGCCATTGTCCCTGCATGGGGCGAATCATACTCTCGGTGAGGCGTGAAAGTTGTTTCCCGACACCATTGAAGAGTAGGGAGAAAGAGAGACCTTTCCAGCCCAAACTAATAGAACCTCCATATAGATAGTGTGGCAATGAGCTGCCAAGCACTACACGGTCGTATGTCTCATTGATAATTCCATCAGGAGTGCCGTCCGGACCGCTGACATCTACATATTTCACATCACCCGGTTTGGTAGAAGCCGAAAGCAGAGCGCTTTCACTGACTTCCTCTGCGGTCTGGAACAAACCTGCAGTCTTATATCCGTACCAGGAGTTATATTCTGCACCTTCAGTAATAATGGTACCATCGCTGTTAAACTGCTGCTTGCCATTAAGATTATCTATTATAGACTTGTAATCAGAGATATTAAAACTTACCGCATAATTTACATCTCCGATACGGTCAGACCAGCCGAGTTTCACTTCCCAACCACGGGTATGCATTTTACCTACATTCCTGTCAGGTGCCGAATAGCCTGTAAACGAGGGGATTGCCACCGACAAAAGCATATCTGTTGTCTTCTTATAATAATAGTCTGCGCTAAAGTCAAGACGATTGTTAAAGAAAGCGGCATCCACACCTATATCCCAGCTCTGTGTTTTCTCCCAATGGATATTCTCATACGCATAATCCTGTTGAGCGGCAGACATCGAAGATTGGGGCGTAGAACCTGCACTGTCATACATAATGGCATTATTGAACGAAATGTATGTCTGATAAGGATAATTTCCAATCCGCTCGTTACCGAGAGTACCGATAGAGGCACGGAACTTCAGATAGTTTATCGGGGTTATGTTTTGCATGAACTTCTCGTTAGAGATGACCCAACCCACTGATGCGGACGGGAAGAATCCCCAACGGTGATCCTTGTGAAAACGTGAAGATCCGTCTTCACGAGCATTGAGCTGGAGGTAGTAACGGCTGTCGTAATTATACATGACACGGCCAAAAAATGAACGGTATGCATTCTGATAAGAATTACCGGCTACGGCAAGAGCATTCTTGTTCGCCAAATCAAGATAAGGGAAAGAAGACAAAGACATATCGTTGGTCGATCCCGACATCGTTTCATACGTATAGCTATAATCTTCATAACCGACCATGGCATTGAAGTTATGTACCTTGCTGAAGGTCTTGTCGTATGTAGCGATGAATTGTTTCTCCAATGATTTGATGTTACGGCGTTCTTCACTTAGCGAATTGGAAGTATATCCCGAAACATATCCCAGCATAACATCGGTTTCGTATGCATCGTAAACAGGTATGGCTTTCTTCATCTCCTTGATCGAAACAGTTCCGACGGTAGGAGTCAGATTGGCAGTAAGGGTCAAATCTTTTATGGGCTTATAGCTCAACGAAAATTTACCGGTCATTGTGTTGGATACGGTCTTCTTCTCTCCGCCTTCCAATAAGGCGGCAAGCGTATTGCTAAGACTGCCATCTTTACCAGGACCAACACGGCCATCCGGATAAAGTCCCAAATAAATGGAAGGATACATATAAGCTGCACGAATCGGACTACCGGAAGTCGGGTCATTTTTCGTGGCATAACGTACCGAGAAATCGATAGAACCGGAGAGCTTATCACTAATCTTGAGATTATTACGCGAACGGATAGAGATTCTTTCGTGGTTTGAACCTTTATAGATAGCGTCGGCATTTTCGTAGGTAGCGGAAGTGTGGCTCTTGATTACCTTGTTGCCATACGTCATGGTCAAGTTGTGCTTATGGCGCATAGCGGTATTCGAAAGAATAGCGTCTTTCCAGTCATAGATAGGATATTGAATGGGATCATACCTGTTGTTGGTAGCATAGTTGTCGATGTAGTCCTGTGAATAGTTGGCAAACTCGCCTCCCGCAGGATTACCGGCATCGTTCCACGACCATTCATTGTACATTGTCATGTAGTGATAAGGGTCTGTCAGGAATTTCGGAAATTCGGTAGGAGAAGACAACGAAATCTCTCCGTTATAACCGATCGAAAGCTGTCCCTCGGTTGCCTCCTTAGTCGTTATCAAGATAACACCGGCAGCAGCTCGGGCACCATAGATGGATGCAGAAGCTGCATCTTTAAGTACAGTAATCTGCTGTACGTCTTCGCTTGCTATATTGTCAAGGCTACTGACCATCATACCATCGACAAGGATAAGCGGACTCGAATCAGACATTGTTGTCACACCACGCACCTGAACCGTAGCACTCGCTCCCGGCATACTGCTCGAACGGGTAACCGTCAGTCCCGGAATCAGTCCTTGCAAAGATTGTGAAAGTTGAGACGTACTCTGTTTCTCGATAAGCGAACTGTTGATTACACCGACCGCACCTGTAAGATCTTTCTTTTTTACAGATCCATAGCCGATAACAACCGTCTCTTCAAGTTGTACAGCATCCTCTTTAAGTTTTATATTTACTACACTTTTACCATCCCATACCACAGTCTCGGTCACATAACCTAGATAACGGAATTCTATTGTATGGCCTGATTCAGCACCATTGAGCGCATACTTTCCCGACATATCGGAAGTAGTACCTTTTGCATTGTCTTTATCGTGGATCACCACTCCGACAAGAGGACCATTGGCATCGCTAACGACACCCTTCATTACATTCTGTGCAAAAGCCAGATTGATTTGCAGGAAACATGCCAATAACAGGCTTAATATACTTTTTTTCATACTATTTATTCTACGATTTCAAGCAATACATGTTCGTTATATTCTCTGATTGCCTCACCTGTTTCAGGATTACTCGGATGTTGCGCTGAAAAACGTGTCTGGCCACTTGCGTGTGTGCAGTCGATATACTTCCCGGCATATTTGGCACCACTAAGACATAAACGACCAGCCTGTCCAAACCGTAACACAATCTCATCCATATCCTTAGTCGTGGTAAATATTCCTTCGGCAGGGATATATGCGCCATTGTTTTTTTCATCGAGCAACATTCCCGCAAAGTTGTAGGTAATAGTTGCCGAATAATTGATAGGTGCACCCGACAGTGTCTCTGTCGCACTTTCCTGAAGAGTCGAAGTCGGAAGAGCCGGTTTCCATTCTTCTCCATCCTTGAACTCGATCATCCAGTAGTTGGAACACATCGTTCCTAATTTGGTCACAAAATAGAAGTGTATCTTGGTACCGGCAGGAATGGTCGTACCTTTCATATCCCCATAGACATACCAATAATCACCCGGAATAGCTCCTGATACATACGGGTCACCATTACCACCTACGGCACGGCTGCATACGGCAGTCTGCGCTACATAACCTGTCCGGTCACATGCCCAATACTCAATCTTACCACTTCCGGCACTCGGAGCAAGATACTTGCCATTGGTTCCCGGGAATACAGACTGTGCCTCATCATCAGCAAATGTTCCACTTGTGTTGGCAGTTAAACTCTTCAAGTCCCAATCAGCCAAAATGCCCGAGAAAGCATCTTGTACAAGAGTATAGGTATAGTCTGTATCATCCTGGATGGTTACCGTTACTTTAATTGTCCGTTTGGCAAATGTCTTGTTTTCCGGGAAAGTAAGTTTAATATCACACTCACCTACCCCATTTGCAGGAGAAACGGTCACATCCGCATCTGTACACACAGCATTCCACTCCTTATCGCCAAAGACTTTGAACGAAGATTCTGTTGTAGTTGCGTCAATCGATTCGGTGATAGGACTGATACCTTTCGGAACAATCATCTTTTGGGTAATAACCAGCTTTAGAGGAGTTACATCATCGCCAATGAAACGAATGGCACCGACACGTGAACTAGTCGACGAATTTTCAGAGACTTTGATTGTAAACTTAGTAATCTCACCTTGTGTCTCATGCGAATCAACAACTGCCCAATGGCTATCGCTTCCATCGGTCTGACAATCGTTATTGACTCTGTAATAGACATTAGATGAAAGGTCAACAGTGAAAAGCCCACCTTCTGCTTCTACATCAAGTGTCTTTGTCGCGAGTGTCATATACGGATCATCCGAGTTATGACAAGATGCAAAAAGCACAAGCGACACACTTGCAAACAATAACATCTTTAGATTCATTTGATTAGTATTTAGGGTTATTAATAATTGACTAGCTAGACATTTTCAGACGTCTTGCATATATAATTCTGTATATCACATAAGCAAGTATCATGGCAATCATCAGTACGATACTTCCTATCACAATTCCTTTGACCGCAAGGGTCTTCGGATCGCCGGCAATAAGCAGACCTATCAGTAAGAGCGCAACGACACCAATGGTAATACAGAAGCAGTTAACAGCCAAATGCGAATAGATTAATACCGCTTTCTTCTCCTTTAACGTCGGTTCGCGATCGGCTTCAGGATCAGTATATTCACAAATGGCTTGATAACCATTGTCTTCATACTTTTTACGTGCCGACCAAACTTCCATGATTGCAAGGATAAGTACAGGAAGTACACAACCGGCAACTGACTCTATAAGGCTTGGACTAATAACAGAGACGGGAATTATGACGCGAGCCATAATACCAACGAGCCAGGTAAGAATCATTGCAGAAATAAGTTGATTACCTGTCAGCCGCTTCGAAAACAGTCCCCATATCGACGGAATGTATAAAGGACACATCACCATAGTAAGAAGAGTTACTACCACCTTTTCGGCACCTCCGGCAAACGGGATGAGCATTGACAAAGCGATAATCACAAGTCCAAAGACAAATGTGAAGAGACGTCCTACCTTGATACGCTTTTTCTCATCTGCCTGACGGTTTTTCTCTTTGTGTCCCCAAATATCATAAGTATATACATTGGCATATACATTCAAAATGCCCGAAACATTACTCAATGTGGCCGATAGCATCGCTGCCAACATCATACCGACCATCCCTTTCATAAGCACAAGTTTGCTCATATTCACATAAGCGTGTTCACCGTTGAAAGTCATTATGGTTGCATCCAAATCAAGCGCAAGTCCGGGTTCCATCACACGATAAATCATGGTAGGAAGATACCAGATGAGAGGAGTGACGATATAAAGAATTCCGATTAAATAAGTACTCTTTTTTGCGTCTCTTGTAGTAGGCACGCTTATGTATCGTTGTACAAACGGCCAGTCGCCGCCAATCATAGAAACATTGAGAAATATCCACAGTAAAAGCCACCCCCATGTATAGGTCGGAGATGTACCCGAGAAGAATCCCGGTATCTCACTGGCCTTATCAATAAATGCACTTACGCCTCCTACCGCGTTAAATGAAAGAGGTATCATAAATACAACCACGGCCAGAAGTACTCCGAACTGAATTACATCAGTCATTAGTACCGCAAGAAATCCTCCGGCAATGGTGTATCCAAGAGCGATGGCACCAAGGATGAGAAGCGCCCACCAGATACTAAGGTAACCCATCGGTGAATCGCCCATCATACCTGTACTTGCAAAAATACTGCCACCATCGACTTTGATTAATGCACACATCACAACCGCTACCGCATACAGAGACACTGCCGTATGTACCGCACGGGCTATAATCCCTGAAATTGTGTAAAAACTCACCGTGCGGTGTCCGAACCGGATGGTGAGGAACTCTCCCGGAGATTTGATACGTAGCTCCCGCCATTTGCCCGAGATCCATTTACCGACAATAAACGATGCTACGCCAAGACAAAGTGCAACGACTACCGCAACAAGTCCCGATTTATAAGCAACGCCTCCCCAAACGACAAAGGTACTTGCCGAGAAGATAGTCATGTAGGAAGAGACTCCCGACAGCCACCACGAAGAATTTCGCCCGGCAATAAACATATCCTCGGAGTTCTTAATTTTCCGGGACATCACAACACTCACGGCAATCAGTCCGAGAAAGTAGAGTAAAATAATGATATAATCTAACTGTTCCATATTCTGGTTCTTCTTTATATAATTGCGCCTAGTTTCTTCAATTCCTCTATGAGATTGTGAATATCAGCCTTTTGTACGGTCACACCTGCCTTTATACATTGTGCGGCTGCCACTCCTGCGGCTTGTCCTACCCCCATACAACTTGCCTGAACGCGAAGTGACGCAAAGGAAGTCTTATCAGCACTAATACAGCGTCCCGCTACGAGCAGATTCGGAAAATCTTCAGCTATAAGAGCGCGATAAGGTACATACGCCGCTTTTTTAAGGAAAGTCACGCTCTGTTCCGCACCTGCTGCCACATGGATATCTATAGGGTGTGCGCCGCGTGATATGCTATCAGGATATTTATAAGCATTCACATATTCTTCTGCTGTAATGGTATGTACACCTTTGATACGACGTGTCTCACGAATACCGGCATGTACGGCGACGGTCGTCACATAACTGTTTTTAAACTCTTCAAAGTTCTCTTTAAAGATTCGTGCTATTTTAAATACGTCTTCCCGTAAGCGACATTCCGCTGCGGTAAAATTTCTATTATCAATGGCATTTCCTGCAGTACGGGTCATATTAACCGTTACTTCGCCCGGACGAAGAGTGGTGCAAAACCAAGGACCTCCAAACTCGGGGATGCCAAGCTCCTCTTTCATTGCTAAAAGTTTCTCACGAACTGCAATGCAATGACAATTCTGCCCTTGTTTATTATGGTGCATGGCATCGATTATCATGGGCGAATCTGTATCCACACCTCCTAATATAAAATAGGTGGAAAGAGGTTGCAGCGGTTTACACTCATCAGCCTGCATCGGAACACCCGCCATAGCGGCAAGGTCACCATCCCCAGTGCAGTCGATATACATATCGGCACTGATGGCTTCTGTCCCATTCTTATTCTCAAAGAGGATACAGGATATTTTGCCGTCTTTTGCCTGGCAACCGCTTAAGTAAGAGTGCATATACATATCCACACCGGCTTCCAGTATCATTTGCTGGCATAAAAGCTTGTAAAGCTCCGGATCAAAAGCTACATTGCCAAGAGGTTTCTCAATGATACAGCCTCCCATCTTCTCCAGCCGTTCGATAAACTCCCATGGAATACCGCCTATCACCTTTTCATTATTATAGGTGAAAACACTCAAAGGAGTAACAAGCCCCATTGTAGCCATTCCACCTAAAAACCCATATTGTTCCACAACAGCAGTTTTCGCACCACTGCGAGCAGCCGCAATGGCCGCTATGAAACCAGCTGGTCCGCCACCGCAGACAACTACATCATAGTTGCCCACAATTGGAACCCGTTTCGAAATTTCTATACTTCGTACTTTCTTGTCCATGACCGTTTTTTATCCTTTAATTATTACCAATTCAAATAGATGGTAAACTTTGATGTGCTTTCGACCGCACTTATAAGAAAAGAGGTGTGTTTTCATAGTTCTTTTTCTTTAGTTCGACATCATGTTGATGTAACAAAGATAAAGAACAAGAGCTTGAAAAAAAGTTTTTTCCTAACTCTTTTGCCTGCAAACGATTGCGGGAACGTTCCCAAAATCTGCAAACGTTACAAAAGCATTACACAAAAGCAAATGGGATTCGTATTTTACTCCAATATTAGGATTTATTGTTTGAAATCAATATCTTTGCTTTGATTTAAACAATCATTCAGCATGAAGTATATAACCATAAAAGACATCGCTCGACATTTGTCAATATCCGTCTCCACTGTATCTCGTGCATTGGGGGATGACAAGAATATCCGTAAAGAAACGAAAGAAAAGGTGATAGAAGCAGCTAAAAGATTGGGATATAGGCCCAACCCTGTAGCAATCAACCTTAAATACGGGCATACTAATACCGTGGGGGTGATCGTTCCTGAAATGGTTACTCCGTTTGCTTCACGAGTAATAAACGGAATACAAGAAGTGCTTCACACCAAAAATATAAAGGTGATTATTGCAGAGTCCGGAGGAGATCCGGAAAAAGAAAAAGAGAACCTGCAACTGATGGAAGGATTCATGGTGGACGGCATCATCATCTGCCTTTGCAGTTATAAAAGGAATAAGGAGGAATATGCTCGTTTGCAGCAAGCGGGAATGCCTATGGTGTTCTATGATCGTATTCCCTATGGACTTGAAGTCCCGCAGGTAATAGTGGACGATTATATGAAGTCATTCTTTCTCGTAGAAAGTCTGATCCGAAGCGGACGCAAACAGATTGTTCATATACAGGGACCGGACGATATTTACAACTCCATAGAACGTGTCAGAGGATACAAAGACGCTTTGGCTAAATTCGGGATTCCTTTTGATAAGAATAATATGCTGATAAAAACCGGTATGACTTTTGAAGAAGGGAAAAAAGCTGCGGATATATTAGTGGAAAGAAATATTCCTTTCAATGCTATTTTCGCTTTTACGGAAACATTGGCCATTGGAGCTATGAACAGATTGAGGGAACTTGGGAAAAAAATACCCGAAGAAATCGCCGTAGCCAGTTTTTCAGGAACTGAACTTTCCAACATAGTCTATCCCAAATTGACTACAGTAGAACCGCCTTTGTACCAGATGGGGAAAAAAGCTGCCGAACTTATTTTAGAGAAAATCAAAGATCCGGCATCTCCCAATCATTCAATCGTGTTGGATGCGGAAATCAAAATGCGTGCATCGACGCCACGTTTGGAGGTATATTAATGACTTATCTATCAGATATTATATCTTAATACTTTCCTGAAAAACAGACCGAAGTTACAAAAGTTTGCTGAATAGTAATCTTATACGATACCAACAAAAAAGAAGAATTCAGATTTATACAGTTTTGAATCATTCAATGCTCTTTCTCTATAATACGTCCAATTCTTCCAGCTCCTTCACTTTTCTTCTGTATGGCCGATAAACAAGCAGTTTGTAGGTGAATAGCTGCCCCTTCACCTACTCTTCATCGTGAATCAAATCAAATTGCAGCCTCCAGATTCCACCATTGAGTAAAATTAGTAAAGCTATTTCGTAATTAGTTTCAACCTTGTTTGAAACTAAAAGTTTCAAGGCGGGAAACACTTTGTTTCAAGTAGCGAAACGAAGTGTTTCTCGGTGTGAAACAGATTGTTTCAAGCCTTGAAACTATTTTTGAAACTACTCGCTACAGGTGAAGAGATGGTGAAATTGTTACTCTTCACCCGCAAACTCCTTATTCATCGAAGAGACAGAGAAAAGGTGAAAGAGGAGATGAAAAGATGAATTACGATGTCCGATGATACTTCTAATCTCTGACAAGAAAAAAAAGTGCGGTCGCAAAGTGATGAGATTCAAGGTATTGAGAAATAATAGGTAAAAAACATTCGTTTAGCTATTGTTAATTAAAAAATACTCCCTATCTTTGCACCGCTTTTGAAAAGAACAACCCTTCAAAAAAGTAGCGGGGTGTAGCGCAGTCCGGTTAGCGCACCTGCTTTGGGAGCAGGGGGTCGTGGG
>OMGY01001436.1_pt1 | contig 21697 bp, 21 predicted proteins | sample 1674461 | NCBI WGS metagenome assembly OMGY01 (sample SAMN05578579, study PRJEB25193) | human gut metagenome | biome: Human Microbiome; feature: human-associated habitat; material: feces | host: Homo sapiens | place: USA:Birmingham
CGCCATCCTCTTATAATGTCACTCATATATAATCCTCCGTATTGAGTTATGTTTTTTTTATTAATAATTTGAAATTTTCTTTTTATTAATAAACTATTTCTTAGTTATTATATTAAATTAACATCTATTTATTATTAAGTATATTAACTACTTTTATATTATTTAATATATGTAAACTAATTAATACAAATTATGTAATTAGGAGATTATTTTTATAAGTATATTACAGTTTCTATTATAAATATTTATTTACACGATTTTGTATTATTTCCACTATTTTATCATCTGCACCTAATGGTTCAAGATATATTATTTCTCCATCAAAGTCCACAGGTTCTGATTTTGCTTCTCTATGATGATGGTGATGACTATGATTATGTTCATGTTGGTGCATGTGTAGTTTTTCTAGGTCTACTTCTGGTTCTAATCCAAGTATTGTTGGTATGTCTCTTTTTGTATGCATTCCATGTGCTAAAAAGATAGGTGTTACTATTATTCTGTTAACTCCTGTTTCTTTAAGTTTGTTAAATGCTGTTGGTATGTTTGGTTCTACTAATTCCATGAATCCTATTTCTATGTTGTAGTCTGGCATTATTTCTTGGTATTTTTCTCTTATCTTTTTTATTATATTTTTATTATATGGAATTCTACTACCGTGTCCTACTAATAATATTCCTGTATCTTTATTTGTCATATTTATCATCTATAAAATAATACTATTAAAGGTATTTAATACATTTATAGCTTATTTAGAGTAAAAAGTATTACTTTTATTTAAAGTAAGAAGTATTTAATTTAATATATTTTTAAGTAATAATAATTAATTTAATAAAATAAATTTTAATAGAATTTTTTATTTTATAGGTTAATCTAAGGGAAAAACTTACTTTTATTTGATAAATAATCATATTTATTTAATTTTTCTTTACATTTTGTTTTAATAAATAGTATTATATGTGTAGAAAATATATTATTTACATAGAAATTATTTTGAAGGAATTTGTATGGATAGAATAGTTCATTATTCAATAAGAGATATATTATCAGTTGATGATAATTTATCAATAGACCTTAGAATTACAACAATTGGTTTTCCAGTGGATGAAACACTTGAATATCAAAGTTCTGGAAAATGGTTTGAAGATATATCAACTATAAGTAGAACTTATATTGGTACAGATAAAGAAGAACATTGGGAACATTTCCAGTCTAGACTGTTATCCTTTCTTGATGATGGTAATATGCGCGTGATTATGGATATTATGGGACAATTAGATGAATATTCATCTGAAAAATATAAACTTGGCGTGGTTGTAAATTCAGTTGAAATAATAGATTAATTATTTCAGCAGAAACTTATTTTTTTATTAATTTTATACAATGTTTAAAATTATAATAACTTTTATAAATTATCAATTTATATATAACATATATTGTAATACATTTTTAATATATTATTTATAATAATTATGAAACTATTAAATGATAATAAGGGATATATAACTGGTATTCTCATTATGGTCATGATAATACCTATTATGTTTCTTTTAATAACAATAATTGAACAAGAAAATCACTATATTAATAAAACAGTAGAAAATATTCAGGATAATAAATTAACCATTGTAACTAATGATTTTCAAAGGGAAATACCTCTATTAACAAGAAAATCAATGAATAATCTAACATTATCTGTAATTATAAATAGAAAACCATTAGTGAATGCTACCGAAGAACTTATAACAGATATAAATTACAAATTAAAAGAAAAAGAAGTATTTTATGAAAAAAATATGGGTTGTATAATATCATGTAATGTTACAGATATTAAAACATCAAAGACAAATCCATTTCAATTAGAAGTATCATATAAAATTGATTCTAAATTTAGAGAAGATAGTAACATAAGTCAAGGTAAGAAGATTTATGTTGAATTAGTAGATGATGAATATCCAGTATATGATCCATTTGCCATATTAAAAGCAGATACTACTCTTTCAAATGATATTGTTTATTATAATCAAATAACTCAATTAGAAAATAGTGGAGTATATGATAATGCAATATCTGGTTGTGTTATAAAGCCTTGTCCATATACAAATTATGAAGAACATGGAAATAACAATACAACAATTCTTAATTGTATTAATAATCATTATTATCATGAAAGTCATGATGGTTTATGTATATTTTGTAGATTAGAAAATAAAACATCTTGTCTAGATTATGGTATTGAAACATTTGTAATACCAACAGGAATTGTAGAAAAAGCACCAGTATCTATAGATCATGTTTTATTAAACGATACAGAAGGACAGTATATGGGACAAGTACATATATTAGATAATAATGGGTTATGAATTCAAAAGGACAATTAATAATAACAGAATTAATATTGTATATTATAATTATAGTAATTTGTATTTCTATGATACTTTACATATTTAATACAATTAATAATAATCAAGTAATGATATTGGATAATAGAATGACAAATCAAATTCTTGAGGATACAATGGATACTCTTATTATGAGTGAGGGAACTCCAAGTAATTGGGATAATCTTTCAGATAAAGATATAAAAACAATTGGTCTTAGAAAAAATAGTTTATCTTATCAAATAAGTTATAATAAGTTATCTAAACTTAAAAATAATACTGATTTAATCGATGATTTTTTTCCAAAAGGTTTGTCTTATTCATTAATAGTATATCCTAAAAATAATCCTAAAAATCAAGAATATATTGCGGGTGAATATAGCTTAGAGAATAGAAATAATATTTATTCGAAGGAAGTTCCTATAATAATTGATTATGGCTATGATATTTACACTATTAAAAGTCATAAGTATATGAATTATTGTCCATATAATCATAATAATTCAAGTAGTATTTGGCAATGTAAACCTTTTTCAATTAATAGAACATCAATGTATAATGGAATATTTTATATGGTCTCAAATAATGAAACTAATTACATATTATCAAATACATACAATCAACAAGTAAATAACACAGTATCTAATAAAAAGAATATAAATCAAGAGGTTGAATCTTTACTTAATTCAGAAAGTGATACAATATACATTCATATAAATACAAATACAACATCATATTTAGTTTATGATGCTTTTTACATATACTTTTATTTCATATTAATTTAAACCTTTTATATTAAAATTAATATTATTTACTTATCTTCTCTAACTAAATAATCATTTCCATCCATATCTTTAAATTTAAACATACTTCCATATGGCATTTTCATAATTTCCCCAACTTCTACTTCATTTGTTTTCATTTCATTATAAGTAGATTCAATATCATCAGTACTTAAAATTATATTTGGATGACCTACATTTGCTTGTGGATTTTGAGCTAACATTAAGTTCTTTTCATATATTACAAAAGTAGTAAATGAATCTTCACTTGGTCCAACTTCTAACCATTTCATATTTGGCCCCATTGGTTGTTCAAGTTTTACAACAAAATTCATTTTCTTAGTCCAAAACTCTTTAGCTTCTTCTTGATTATTTACGTATATTGTTATTTTTCCAATTTTATTTATCATTTGATTTCCTCTAGATTTTTGTATAAGTTAAACTATACTCTAATATTTATGTTTTAACCAGTAATTAATTTACAATACATTTTACTTTTACCATGAAAGCTTTCCTGTTTTTACTGCATCTTCATATATTGAAATTTTATAATTAAGTCTATCTAAAGTTTCATCTATTTTCTTTTTTTGTTCTAAAAGTGATTGTCTTTGTTCTAATAATAACTGCAATCTTGCTGGTATTGTTGAATCTCCCTCTTGATATAATCTTACATATTCAATCATTGCTTCAACTGGAAGCCCTGCACTTCTCATACATTTAGCAAGGCCAACCCATCCTAAATCACTATCTTGATAATCTCTAATACCACTTGCTGTACGAGTTACTGGTGGAATCATTCCTACTCTCTCATAATATCTTAATGTATCTGCTGAAATATCGTATTTTTTACTAACCTCTGCAATTGTCATACTACTAACCTCAACTTCCTTTTAAGTATTTAATTAACTTTATCTATTTCCCTATAAAATATTATATTTCATTTTTCTTAATAATTTAATAATACCCCTTGGAGCTAACTCCAAGTCAATATTTTTTGTAAATTTCTAGCCTAAAATGAAAAGTTAAATTCTTGATTTTAATACTAAATTCACTTTTTTAAAAACTTATTCTTCGACTACTAAAATATTATACCGCATTAATAATTATTGAATTTTTCTATTAAGAAGTAAAAAAAGCAGTAGACAATTAAAAAATATCTACCACTTCATATTTATTATAATTAATTTTCTTTAAACATACTAACTTTACATTCTTCTAATAATTCATTTGTATTACTATCTTTCATAGTAATTGAACATTCTAAATTAACTAACTGATCAACATTAGTATTAAATATCATTTTATCAAACACTCTTGTTTCTGCTGAAATATTGCAGTTAAATACTGGTTCTGTGCTTCTTCCATCAACTATAACTTCTTTACTTTCTACTACAACATTTTTGTCAGTTTTATTTTCAATACATAAATTTAAATTTAAAGAATCATCTTCATTTCTGCTTATTCTAATAAAATACATCTTAATTTTATCAGTATTAACTATTATGTCTCCATCAACATCATCACTAATATTTTCAACAACTACTGAAGCATCTGATGCAACCTCTTCATTGCTTTCTTCATTAGTAACTTCAGTTTCCTCTATCTTTTCCTCTTCTTTTACTATAGGTTTAAGTCCAGTAAACTTTTGAATAGCTTCATCATCACTTAATACTTCTTTTACTTTGTTTAATTTACCATTACACTTATTATATGCTAAATTTAAAGTATCCCATGCACTTTCATTTTCAGCATATAAATCAAGTGAATTATTAAATAACACCACTAAAGCCTCTAATGAATATGGGAATGTCTTATCTTTTTCTTTTGTAGCACTAGCAATAGTATATTCATTATCATAATATTCTTCTAATGATTTGTTTAAATTTTTTAATGCCTCTTCTAATTCTTGTCTTGCTTCATTAAGATATTTTACCTCTAATTTATCTTTGCTATATATATCTAACATACTTTCATCTACTAAATATTTTGAAGCTAAATCTTCTACTTCACCTAATAAATCACTAGTCACTCCATAATATTCTGGAACTTTATGTTCAACTTTTTCTACGTTATTTTTCTTTTTATTAAATATATCAAATATCCCCATCCTAGTACTCCTTTACATACAAATGATTTTCTACTGTATTTTTATTAAACATATATATTTAAAACTATACTATATTAATCATAATTTTCAAGTAATTATTTAAAATAACTTTTAAATGAATATGTTTATTTACCTCTAATTCAAATATATTATTTAACAATTAAATAATATAGCCATAAATATTGGATGTTTAAACATTCAATATTTATGGCTTTATTTTACCCTTGAATATTATTATGTTGGCTTTCTTCCTTTACTAACTCTTTAAATTCCATGTCATATAGATTATCTTGTAATTCTTGAATTTTATTATCTAATTCCTGTACTTTTTCCTTTGCATGGAGCATTTTCATATCTACTTTCCAATCATCTCTTTCTCGCTTATAGTATTTTATCTCTTCCCTTAGCTTTTCAATTTCTGATAGCATATTTACACTTCCTTACAACATTTCATGTACTACTTTTTTAAGCACACTTACTAAATTTATGCTCTTATTATAAGGTATGCGTAAATACAAAATTTATATTCTAAATTTAGCCACTCATCTATAATAATTACTTCACACTACCTCTACAGTTTTATCTATATTAAACATGGATTATAACTTTCTTAGTTATGCAACAGCACTTATTAATAACCAAATTTTATACATGTTGAACTCCTATTTTATTGCATCTTTCATTTCTTTCACATAATTAAATAATTCATCATGCGCATTGTCCCCATATTTTGCAATTATCTTAACAATTGCACTTCCAACAATAACTCCATCTGCTACTTCTGCCATTTGCCTTGCTTGTTTTGAATTATTAATTCCAAAACCTATAGCACAAGGAATATCAGTAACTTCCTTAATTGATTTTACTATACTTGATATATCTGTTTTTATTTCATTCCTAACACCCGTAACCCCCATAGAAGAAACTACATAAATAAATCCTTTAGCCTCACTTGCTATTTTTTTTATTCTATTTTCTGAAGTAGGTGCAATTAAAGAAATAATATCAACATCAAATTTATTTGCTATATCTTCAATTTCATGTTTTTCTTCATAAGGTACATCTGGAATAATAATTCCATCAATTCCAACTTCTTTACATTCTTCAAAGAATTTTTCATACCCATACTTATAAACCGGATTAATATAAGTTAAAAATACTAATGGAATATTACTTTTTTCTCTTACCTTTTTTACAATTTCAAAAACTCCACTAGTTGTCATTCCACCTTTTAATGCTCTAATATTAGCTTCTTGAATTACTATACCTTCAGCTGTTGGATCTGAAAAAGGTATTCCTATTTCAATTAAATCAGCCCCTGCTCTTTCCATTTCTAAAATATATTCTACAGTCTTATCTGCCCCTGGATCACCTGCAGTTAAAAAACCTATAAATGCCTTTTTACTTTCAAATGCTTTATATATTTTACTCATAAATTTCTTCCCCCTTATATCTAGCTATTGCTGCAACATCTTTATCTCCTCTTCCTGAAAGATTAATAATAATATTTTCATCAGAGCTAAAATTCTTTGCTATTTTCATAGCATAAGCTACAGCATGTGCACTTTCTATTGCACAAATAATCCCTTCTGTTCTTGCTAAATACTCAAAGGCTTCAACTGCTTCATCATCAGTTATAGGTACATACTTAGCTCTTTTTATATCATTTAAATATGCATGTTCAGGTCCAATCCCCGGATAATCTAAACCTGCGGATATTGAGTAAACTGGAGCAATTTGCCCAAATTCATCTTGGCAAAAATAAGACTTCATTCCATGAAATATACCTACTGTTCCATTAGCCATAGTTGCTGCATTTAATGCTGTATCTACACCTTTTCCTGCAGCTTCACATCCAATAAGCTGTACATCTTTATCTTCTATAAAGTTATAAAAAGCTCCAATTGCATTACTTCCACCACCAACACAAGCAATAACTGCACTAGGTAGCTTTCCTTCTACCTTTAATATTTGTTCCCTTGCTTCTTTACTTATAACACTTTGAAAATCCCTTACTATTGTAGGAAATGGATGCGGTCCCATTACTGATCCTAAAACATAATGAGTATCATAAATTCTACTTACCCATTCCCTCATAGTTTCATTAACAGCATCCTTTAAAGTCATTGTTCCACTAGTTACAGAATGAACCTTTGCCCCTAAAAGCTTCATTCTATACACATTTAAGGCTTGTCTATCTGTATCTTCCTTCCCCATGAATATTTCACACTTTAACCCTAAAAGAGCTGCTGCAGTAGCTGTTGCTACACCATGTTGCCCTGCTCCTGTTTCTGCAATTATTCTTGTTTTACCTAATTTTTTAGCTAACAAAGCTTGTCCAAGAACATTATTTATTTTGTGAGAGCCTGTATGATTTAAATCCTCCCTTTTTAAATAAATCTTTGCTCCTCCAAGATCTTTACTCATTTTTTCTGCATAATACAATAATGATGGTCGCCCAGCATATTCATTAAGTAATTTATTTAATTCCTCATTAAATTCTTTATCCTTTTTATAAAATTCATATTTTTCTTCAAGATTAATAAGTTCATTCATTAATGTTTCTGCTATATACTGTCCTCCGTAAATTCCAAATCTCCCTTTACTCATAAAATTACCTACCTTCCTACAATCTTTATTACTTCCTTCATTTTTTCAAAATCCTTAACTCCATTAGTTTCAATGCCACTGCTAATATCTATAGCCATTGGTTTTACCTTTAAAATAGCTTCATTTATATTTTCTAAATTTAATCCACCAGCAAGGAAAAATGGTCTATTAAGATTTTTTATATTATTCCAATTAAATGTCTTTCCTGTCCCTTGTCCATTATCTAACAATAAATAATCTGCACAAGACTCCTTCCATACTTCAATATCTTCAAAGCAGTTTACCTTTATTGCTTTTATAACTTCTTTTGTACTCCTTTCTTTTATAGTTTTTATATACTCCTCACTTTCATTTCCATGAAGTTGAACTATATCAATAATATTTTTATCTATTATCTCTAATACTTTTTCAATATCTTCATTAACAAAAACTCCAACAGCCTTAATATTAGTATTTAATTTACTTTTTAATTTTATTGCTTGTTTTATACTAACTTGTCTTTTACTTTTAGCAAATACAAAGCCTATATAATCTGGATTTAACTCATTTACATATTCAATATCTTTTTCTCTAAACAACCCACAAAATTTTATTTTTACTTTACTCATATTTGTATCCTCTTAAATACTCTAAGGCTGTCTTTTTATCCTTACTTCTCATAAGAGTTTCACCTATTAATACTGCATTTACATTAGCTTTTCTTAACTTTTCTATATCCTCCGAAGTTTTTATTCCACTTTCAGCTATAAAAATAATATCTTCTGGTACTAGCTTTCTTAAATTTATAGAATTATTTATATTAACAGTAAAATCCTTAAGATTTCTATTATTTACTCCTATAATTCTTGCTCTAGCTCTTAAAGCCATTTTAATTTCATCTTCATCATGAGCCTCCACTAATGCTGATAATCCTAAGCTATCTGCTATTTTTATATACTTTTTTAAAGTATCTTCATTTAATATTGAACAAATAAGTAATACTGCACTTGCTCCTAAGATTTTAGCTTCATATATCATATATTCATCTATTACAAAATCTTTTCTTAATAAAGGAATTTTTACTTCACTGGCTATTTCTTTCAAGAACTTATCTTCACCTTTAAAGAAATATGGCTCTGTTAAGACTGATATTGCATTTGCTCCGCTTTTTTCATAATCCTTTGCTATTTGTAAATAAGGAAATTCTTCTGCTATTATTCCCTTTGATGGTGATGCTTTTTTAACTTCACAAATAAATGATATTTCTTTACCTTTTAATACTTTTTCAAAGTAAAATTGCTGTTCAACTATTGATAGTGCTTCCTTTTTTACTAAATCAAAAGGCTTTTCCTTTTTCTTCTGTTCTAATCTAACCTTTGTCTTTTCAACTATTTCATCTAAAATCATTTAATCACCTACTCATTAGAAAACTTAATGAAATCTTCTAATTTCTTTTTAGCCTTTCCACTATCAATAATATCTTCTGCTAATCTAACACCATCTTTTATTGAATCAGCTTTTCCACCTAAATATAAAGCTGCTCCAGCATTTAAAACAACAGCATTTCTTTTAGCACCCTTTACTCCATTTAAAATAGAAAGAGTAATTTCTGCATTTTCATTAGGACTGCCTCCAACTAATTCTTCTTTATTACATCTTTCAAATCCAAAGTCCTCAGGACGTATTTTATAAGAATAAAATTTTCCATTCTTAATTTCACAAACTTTAGTAGCTGCACTCATAGATATTTCATCTAATTTATCTTCCCCATAAACTACTAATGCTCTTTTTACGCCTAAATTATCTAAGACTCTAGCTAAAGGTTCTACTAATTCTTCATCATAAACACCCATTAGCTCAATATTTGCTCCTGCAGGATTACTCAGTGGCCCTAACACATTAAATACAGTTCTTATTCCAAGCTCTTTTCTTACTGGTGCTACATACTTCATTGCAATATGATAATTTTGTGCAAATAAAAAACAAATACCTATTTTATTTAATAACTCAGTACTTTTTTCTGGCGAAATAGTTATATTTACTCCTAAAGCTTCTAATACATCCGCAGCCCCACACTTGCTACTTGCAGCTCTATTTCCATGCTTAGCAACTGGTACCCCTCCAGCTGCAATTACAATTGATGATGTAGTTGAAATATTAAATGAATTAGATCCATCCCCACCAGTTCCCACTATCTCTAGTACATCTTTATCATGTAAAAGCTTTATACAATGATTTCTCATTTCTTCTGCTGAAGCAGTGATTTCTCCAATAGTTTCACCTTTCATACTTAATGCAGTTAAATATGCACTTTTTTGAATATCACTTGCTTTCCCGCTCATAATTTCATTCATAACTTCCTTGGCCATGTTATAACCAATATCTTGCTTATTGCTTAGTTTAATAATTGCTTCTTTAATCATTTAAATTGCCCCCTCTTTTATTTTGCCTTTAAAGAACTTTTCATTTACGAATCTTTCTCTTTTAATTTGTGAACATCTCTAGTTAAATTTATGAATATTCCCTTAAGGCAAAGTACAATAAATTATTTTTAACTTAATAAATTATTTATTATTTTCAATCCATCCTTAGTTAATATTGATTCAGGATGAAACTGAACACCATATACTTTATTTTTCTTATCTTCAACTGCCATTACTTCATTATCATCAGTCATTGCTATTACTGATAACTCTAATGGTAAAGTATTTTTATCTACAGCTAAAGAGTGATATCTTCCAACCTTTATTTTTTCATTAAGCCCTCTAAACAACTTGCTATCATTATTCACATTAACTATGCTTGTCTTACCATGCATTAAGTTCTTAGCATAAGTAACTGTTGCTCCATAAGCCTCACATATTGCTTGATGACCTAAACATACCCCAAATATAGGTATCTTCCCTTTAAAATACTTAACTACATCAATACAAATTCCTGCATTCTTAGGTTTTCCTGGTCCTGGTGAAATAATTATTATTTCTGGATTCATTGCTTCAATTTCCTTAATACTCTTTTCATCATTTCTTATTACAGTAATATTAGAATCAATAGTTCCAATAAGCTGATAAAGGTTATAAGAAAAACTATCATAATTATCTATTAAAAGTATCATTATCTAATCCCACCCTTTGCAATATTTAATGCATTAATAACAGCCTTAGATTTATTTATACATTCCTCATATTCATTTTCTGGAACACTATCTGCAACAATACCAGCTCCTGATCTTACAAACACCTTTCCATTCTTTGCAAATGCAAGTCTTATTGAAATACACATATCTAAGTTTCCCGTAAAATCTATATATCCAATAGCTCCACCATATATTCCTCTTTTATTTCCTTCTAACTCATTTATTATTTCACAAGCCCTAAGTTTTGGTGCTCCTGATAATGTACCTGCTGGTAATATTGAATCTATTGCATCTAATGCATCCTTATCTGATCTTAATGTCCCAGATACTGTAGAACCTATATGCATTACATGAGAAAACTTTTCTATACTCATATATTTATCAACTTTTACTGAATTAATTTCACTTATTTTACCTATATCATTCCTACCTAAGTCAACAAGCATATTATGTTCTGCTAATTCCTTTTCATCAGCTAAAAGTTCTTTTTCTAACTCTAAATCTTCCTCTTTATCTTTTCCCCTTTTTCTAGTTCCAGCTAGTGGGAAAGTATATAACTTATTATTTTCAAGTTTTACTAAAGTTTCTGGTGAAGCTCCTGATATCTCAATATCATTACTATAAAAATAAAACATATAAGGTGATGGATTAGTACTTCTTAAAACTCTATAAGCATCTAAAATACTTCCCTCTATTTCAGCTTCAATTTTATTTGATAATACTACTTGAAAAATATCACCCTCTTTTATATATTCCTTGGCCTTTACTACCATATTGCAATATTGCTCTTTAGAAAAATAACTTCTATAATCTGACTTTATCTTTAATGGTCTTTCTTCAGCTTTTTTACCATTAATAATCAAATCTGCCATTGCCTTTAATTCAATTTCTGCTTTTCTATAATTAACTTCTAAATTTTCAACCTTAATATTTACAATTAAGATTATTTTTTGCCTATAATTATCAAATGCTATTACTTTATCAAAAAGCATTAAATCTACATCATTAAACTTTTCTTCATCATTAGCATTTAAATTTAAGCTCTGCTCTCCATATTTTATATAATCATAAGAAAAATATCCTACAAGTCCTCCAGTAAATGTAGGCATTCCCGAAATCCTTGGACTTTTATTTTCTTTTAATATTTTTCTTATATATTCATTTGGATGCTTTACTTCTTCTTCAATAGTGGTCCCTGTAATAATTTTTAGTTTATGATTGTAGCAAGTAAGTTCAAGCTTTAGGTCATATCCTAAAAAGGTGTATCTTCCCATTTTATTAGTACTATCAACACTTTCTAAAATAAAAACATTAGTACTGATTCCCTTTAAAATTTTTAAGGTTTCAATAGGAGTTTTTATATCCGAATATAACTCCATACTTATTGGTACAACTTTATAATCTTCATTCGTAGTAATTTTTTTTACTTCTTTTAAACTTGGATAAATCATCTTTTCCCTCCTAATGTACTATTAATAATTTAAAAATTTATAATAGTATACTTACTATTAAAGAACGTAAAAAATCCCGCCCAAGAAAGTATAATTTACTGTCAAGGACGGGTAGAATATACTACACCCGCGGTGCCACCTTGATTCACGAAATAATCGTACACTTTATCAGATACTAACATATCCTAGACAACTAACGTATGTCAAACGTCATAGAATACTAGGAGTAAAACTCTTTTCACTATGCCCTCAGTGGTCCATTTAATAGGCTGCGTTCTGCTTGGCTCTCATCTTTCCAAACTCTCTGTTAGTGCACGATCTATTTTTATCTCCACTTCAATGGTTTAATATTTTACTAATTTTAACATTTTTAATAAAATATTTCAATTAGTTTTGATAAAAATATTTTCGCTTAATTTAAGCACATGTATTTACTTCTTTTTCTTTTTTTTCATAGTAATTTAAAATATTTATTATAAAATTTCTTGTGTCCATATCTAGTTTTCGTGTACTTGAAAGCTCGTTGACTGAAAAGTTTCTAGTATAAAAACTATATGCTAATTCAACTATAAATCTTGAAGTATTTATAATTCTTGTGTCATTTAATAATTCTTTAAATTTAATAGTAGTGCCGCAAATATATTCTTTGGCAACACTATAAACTTCATCAATACTTAATAATTTTAATACTATATATAAATCTTTATTTAATTTTCCCATAAAATTTTTAACTAACTCTATATAATTTCTTTCATGATAAGAATCTACAAATGCTATATTATTTTCCATAACTAATCACTCCTTATGTAAACATTATACTATATTAATTTGTCAATTTTGTTACAACAATCTTAATATTCTCTTAAAAACCTTTAATATATATATTTCTCCACCCCTTTTATTACGGTTTGTATATTTATATTATATAGTATTATATACTACTTTGTAAATATTCTTCATATTATATTTTTGTTAAATAACTATAAACAAAATGAGCATATCTTTTTACAGATATGCTCATTTTTAATTACTTTTTATTCTCTTTTTTATTTTTTCTAAAAATCATATTTTTTAATTTGCCCCATCCATGCTTACTATCATTATTATCTATATCTTTACTTTTTATTGCAGGCTTTGCCTTAATAATTTCATCTCTTTCTATTTTTAAAGTACTATTTATATCTTCGTTTTTTATTTGCATTTTATTACTTTCAATGTAATTTACCTGACTATTTATATTTTTCTTAGCTACTTCCTTCTTCAAGATGTTACTATCTTCTTCAATAGTAGGCTTTGAAGTATTATCATAATTTAACTTTAATATAGAAATAGCACTTTCTAGCATATATAGTTTGTTATTATCACTAGAGTATAACCCCTCAACAAGTTTCCACTTAACCTCGTCTTTTTTCTTTACCCAAGCTTTAATATTTAGTGTATCTACACCATAAGCAATATCATTAATAGAAAATACTTCATCAAAGTTTTTATAAATAATATTATTTATTTTTTCTATAATATTAACTTTAATAATTGTTTCTAAAGAATTAAATATCTTTTTATTTCTCTTTAAAATATTATTCACACTTAAATCTACTTCTTGATTTAAGTCAAATTCTTTTTCATCAATTATCATTTTTAATAATTTACTTTCCTCATTTTCTGATATGTAAAATTCATTTATTATTTCACTCTTTTCAAGTAAATCATTTAATTTATCATAAAAATAGCTTAAGTATAACAACACAATTTTATCTTCATTAACTAATTCTTGCTCTATTTCACTTATCTCATCAATTATTTTATTTAATGTTATTATACATTCATAATTATTATTTTCTATAAAGGCTTTCTTTATTTTAATGAATAGACCTTTATTTTCAATATCATCCTCTTTTGTTATTTTATTTTCTATACTTTCAATTATATGCTCTACATTACTTATTGTATCTTCTTTTTGACCTTTGCTATTTTCTGTAATTACTTCTTCTGAACTTGTTAAAATTTCATCTTCCGTAATTATTTCTTGTTCTTTAATTTCCTCTTCTTTTAACTCCTCTACTGCTAAAGCTATTTCCTCTTCAACAATAATTTCATCAGCTATATTTTTAAACCCTAATTCAATTTCTTCTGAAATTTTTTCTAACCCTAATTGAACTTCTTCATCAATTTCTTCCATTGATATTCCGTTTGCTTTTTCTTTAGTTTCTTGAAGTTCTAAATCAACAACCTCTTCTTCTTGCTCTTTAATTTCTATACAAATTTCATCTTCTTCAAGATCATCTATAGACTCCTCTTCAACAACAAACTCTAAAATTGATTTATTCTTTTCTTCATCTTTTGTATCTTCTTTTTTCTCTTTAGAAAAATCTTCACTTAATGACTCTTGTCCACTTATTGTATATTCTTCTTTTACTTTTGTGTCATCAATAAATCTTATATCTATCTCATTAATATTATCTAAGCCAATACTACTTTCATCAATCTCTTCATTTGGATTAATATTTATATTTTTAACGTCAATATTGACAGCTTTTTTTAATATCTCTATATCTTTTTTTAATTTTTTTATTTCAGTATTGGCTAAAGCCAAGTTTATTTTTAACTTTTCTATTTCTTGTATATCTAAATGTTTTTCATCAATAGCTTTTCCCAATTTTTCATTCTCCTCTCGTGATGGATTTCAATTCTCCGTTTTATAGGCTATTTTAGCCTATTTTTCTCTTACCCAAAAACAAAGCCTTTTAAAGCTTTATTACTTGTGTCCACTGAACTTGAAATTAACTTAAGTACACTTGGTAAAAATATAGAAATTATAAATCCAATAGCACAAATTACAAATATATTATATTCCCTAGGTATTTGACCTGTATAAATTCTATAACCATGAATAGCACTAATTGCAATTGCTCCAATAATTATCATCTTTGATACTATCCAAGATGATACACTTAACACCTTACAAATTATACCTAATAATGTTAAAACAGCTATAATAGGAAGTGCTAAAATTTTTAAAGGTATTAATACTATACTAGTAACCCCTACTGACTTTTGTTTATTTGCAACTTTATTAATTCTTTTATTAACTCCATCCTTTGCAGCTTGTCTTCCTATTTTGTCAGACTGTATTGCACTTTCATTTTGATAATTTTCACCTTGTCTATTATTTTTACTAAAGCCATCATTTTTACCGTTACTTGTATTACTTTTCTTAGTATTATTGTAACCTTTATTTCTTTCAGAATCATTATTTTTTTTCTTAATATTTTCTTTTTTATTTTTTATATTACTTTTCTTTTTATTTTTCTTGTTTTTAATAACTTTTCCTATAAAGTCATTTTCATATTCATCTTCACTATCAAATTCATCCTCATAGTCATTATTAAAAAACTCATTTACACTTTCAAATTCAACTTTAGATTTATATATAGGTACTTCGCTTTTTTTAGCACTTTCTTTAAGTACTTCCCTTTCTATTTCTTCTCTACTCATTATTATAGTAGTTGCATAGCTTTCATTTATATTTTGAGGTTCCTTTATATCTATACTATCATTTATAGCTTTATCTTTATTTATATCTTTATCTTCATTTATACTTTTATTCGCATCTTCTACTATAGTATTACCTATTCCATTTTCAACTTTATCTTCTTTTATATAAAGTTTCATTCCATCATTTAAATTAACAATATTTTTTTCATCTGATGCTATATTACTAGTTTCAATATTGCTATTTTCACTAAAGTCTTCACCTAAAATTTCTTTACATTTTACCTTCGAATACTCTTCAAAGCTATCCTTAGGGCAATCCCCTATAATTTTATCTTCATCGTTAACATTTCTTGATTTTTCCTTCTCTTCTACTGATTTAAATAACTTACTTACTTCTTCATCAAATACACCTTCATTTTCTTCTATTGGCTGAATTATTTCTTTTTCCTCTACATTTAACGCAGCTAATGCCTCATCAAATAATTCTATAAATTTATTTAATCTTTTTTCATCCTTAACTTCACTTTTAAAATAAGCAACTTGTTTTTCATAAGCTCTTTTAATTTCTTCTTTTGAGGCATTTTCTTCAACACCTAATACTTTATAATAATTCACAAAATCGCCTCCTTATTGTCACATTACATATTATTTATTTAAATATATAAAAGCATATGCTGTCCTTATTACTGATTATATCAATTTTATAAAAAATAAAAAGGTGCAAATTATAATAAAAAATCAAATTCATTATAATTACACCTTTTGTTTTTATAGTATCAGTTATGGTTTTATTTAACTTATATTGATGCTAGTATAAGCATTATAATTTTTAAATATAAATATGCTATATTCTGGATTAATTTCACTATATCAACATTTATTTTACAATATATTTATCTTTTCTTTAATTTTCTTTATTTTTCATCCTTTTATACATAAATAAGGTAAATATATTGCAATTTTTTAACAATATAACTATAATATAATTATTAACAAATAATAATTATTTTTTATTTCTATAATATATTTATTAATAATACAAATACTATATGTAAAAATTAAATGAGGTGAAATTATGAGTAAAATATCAATAATTGGAGCAGGTGCTATTGGTGCAACTACTGCATTTGCATTGCTACAAAGAGGAATTGCAAGAGAAATAGTAATAAATGATATAAATCAAGAAAAAGCATTAGGTGAAGTTATGGACTTAATGCATGGAAGCTCATTATGCCGTCCATGTAATGTTACTTTAGGAACTTTAGAAGATACAAAAAATTCGGATATAATTATAATTACTGCTGGCTCACCACAAAAACCTGGTGAAACAAGATTAGACTTAGTAGATAAAAACTACGCAATATTTAAAAGCTTCATTCCTAGACTTGCTGAATTAAGCCCTAATTCAATTTTACTAGTTGTTTCTAACCCAGTTGATATACTTGCATATATGACATATAAATTATCAGGATTCCCAAAAGAAAGAGTTATAGGTTCTGGAACTGTTTTAGATACTGCAAGACTTAGGAGTTTATTAGGTAAGTATTTTGGTATAGATGGAAGAAATGTTGAAGGATATGTTCTTGGAGAACATGGTGATAGTGAATTTGTAACTTGGTCTTCATTAATGGTAGGAAGTATTCCTGTTAAAAGCTTCTCTGAACAAAATTCAATAACATGGGATGAAGGAAATGAAACTGTTATTGCAGAAGATGTTAAAAACTGTGCTTATGAAGTTATAAAGAGAAAAGGTGCAACAGCATTTTCAGTTGCAATTGCATTAACAAGAATTGTTGAAGCTATTATCAGAGACGAAAAAAGTATTTTAACTGTTTCAACACTTTTAAATGACTACTATGGAGTTAGTGATGCTTACTTAAGTGTTCCAACTATCCTTGGTAAAAACGGTATTGAAAAAGTATTAAACATTCAATTATCTAAAGAAGAGCAAGAAAAATTTGTTTCATCAGCAAACTTAATGAAGCAATACATTGATAGAATTAACGATAAATAAAATTACAGTAATATAAAAATAGCCATGAAATTAATAAATATTATTAATTTCATGGTCCTATTTCTTACTTTATAATACTCTTCTAGCTCTTGTAGCTGAATCCCAACGTACATCTGTTATTCTAACAGTTTTACCTGTGTTAGGTGATTCAATCCATTGTCCATTTCCTATATACATAGCAACATGTCCAAGATTGCTATCGAATAATAAATCTCCTGGTTGTATATTATTTATAGATACTTCAACACCAGCATTTATTTGATCATAAGTGCTTCTTCCAATATTAATATTTGCCTTAGCAAATGCCCATTGCATAAGCCCAGAACAATCAAAAGCTCTTAATCCACTATCTACATACTGCTCTAATGCATCATATTTTCCTTGTGCTGCGTAACTAGGAAATCTTCCTTTTAAACTATCAATTGAAGCTCTAGTAACTAACTCACCAGCTGCACCATAAGCATAAGGTGAACCTATTTGTGATTTTAAAGCTTCTAAAACTATTTCATATGAACTAGATACAGATTCTGTACTACCAGTACTTCCTGTATTTCCACCATTATTTGTAGTTCCAGTTGTTATCTTAACATAATCAGCACTTACGTAACCTGTAGATCCATTAAAGTTAATTTTATACCAATTTCCTTCTTTTCCTGTTATAGTTACAGTTTGATTATTTAAAAGGTATCCTAAAACTAATGAATTTGATGAAGCTTCTTTTCTTACTCTAAGATTTGAAGAAACATTTACTACTACTCCAGTTTCATTCATAGCTTCACTTGATGAAGAATTTCCATTTGAAACTGAACCATTGCTTGTACTATTATTATCACTACCAGAAGATGGTTTATTTTCAGTTATATAATCCTTATGAACATAAGCTGTTGATGAATTATAAGTTATCTTATACCAACTTCCACTTTCTCCTATAATATTAACAGAATTTCCTGAATATAAAGTACCTAAAATAGTAGAACTTGTTGATGCAGCACTTCTTACATTTAATCCACCACTACTTACATTATACACATATCCCGTTTTATTAATTACATTTTCAGAAGAATTATTGCTTTCGTTACTTGCATTATTACCGTTATTTGTACTATTATTATTTGTACTTCCATTTGTAGTATTATTTGAGCTTCCATCAACTAATATATAGTCTTTATGAACATATCCATAACCACTATTATATTTAATCTTGTACCAGCTTCCTTCCACTCCAACTATACTTACTGAAGTGTTATTAGTTATATATCCTAATACTGATGCACTCGTTGAGGCTCCACTTCTTACTCTTAAATTTGAAGTTACATTAACTACCTTTCCAGTTGATGAAACTGTTGAAGATTCTGTAATTTCCTTAACATAATCTCCATGAACAAATCCACTTCCACCATTATATTTAATTTCATACCAACTACCACTTTTTGAAATAATGTCAAATGTAGCACCATTTCTTAATGTTCCAAGTACCGTTGAATTTGTATTAGCAGCTGATCTAACTCTTAAAGTTGAAGTTACATTAACTACTTGTCCTTTACTTACAGATGCCACGGCAACCCCACTATTATTAACAGTAGTTGCATTTACAGGTATAGTTTTAGCACTTAACATAGCTCCTACAACACCCGAAACAGCAATTATTTTTTTTAGCTTTTTCTTCTGCATTCTATTTTTCACATCCCCACCTATTAAAATATATATTTAGACATAATAAATTATATATTTTAATCAATGATTTTTCCATATATTTTACTACTTTTCTCATAAAATTCATTATTAAGATTAAATTTGTCATTTTAGCATTATTTTTTTATAAATTTAAAATATTCTATAGATTAAAATTGTGATTTTATAATCATATTTCTGCACATAAACATCTTCAATTTATAAAATTACATTTTGTCATTTCTTCTATAAAATTATAAATTTACTTAAAACTCATATATATCTGAAAATTCAACAATGCACCTTTCAATTTTAGTTGTTTTAACCATTTTTTTATGTTCAGTTGAACAATCATTAACTGTTCTAATTGGGATAGAAAAAGTAAATTGTGTTCCTTGTCCAATTTCACTATTTACTTTTATTTCGCCCTCGTGCATTTCAACTAAAGACTTTACAAGAGCTAAACCAATTCCACTTCCCTCAGTCATTCTATTTAATTTATTATTAATTCTCTTAAATCTATTAAATATAATACCTATTTCTTCTTGTGAAATTCCAATTCCGTTATCTTTAATAGAAATTAATACATATCCATTATCAATCGATAAATTAACATCTATCTTTCCAACTTTAGTTTTATCCTTACTCGTATACTTAATTGCATTTGAAATTAAATTTAATACTATTCTTTCTATTTTTTCCTGATCACAAGCTAACATAACTTCTTCAACTTCAGTATCAAAAGTTATCTCAATATTTTTTCCTTCAACATAATCAACTATAGATGCAACCATATCTTCAACTAAATAAACTATATTACAATTCGTCATATTTAAATTATAATAACCCATATCAAATTCACTAACATCTATGATATTAGTTACCAATCTCAATAATCTATATGAATTTTGTTTAATTGAATTTATATACTTCTCTAAATTAAAGTTATCGACATTTACAATTTGATTACTTTTAATTCCATGCCCTATTAATTGTACTGCAGAAAAAATTATATTTAATGGTGTTTTAAATTCATGAGACATATTTGTAAATAATTCATTTTTTATTAATTCTGCATGAAATGCTTCTTCATACTTTTTACTTTCTGATTCATATTTTTTTTCTTCAGTAATATCACTACCTGAACCTACAAAAATCCCCAAATCATAAACATATATGGCTTTCCAGTAAATAATTTTATACTCTCCATTTTTACATCTGCATCTATTTGTACCTTCACATAAATTGCCATTCATTTTGCTTGCCCTAGCCCTAGCAATAACTTCATCTTTTTCGTCAGGATGAAACAAATCTTGCCATGCTATATTTTTTAAATCATCCTCTGTCCAGCCTAAACACTTATGCCATTCCTGACTAAATCTAATTATTCTTCCGTTCTTATCTATAAATCCAAGCAAATCAGTAGTTGTGTTCAAAAGCACAGAGATTTTAGCTTCAGCTCTCTCATATTTATTAACTGCTAATTTCAAATCTCTATCTAGTTTATTTATTATATTATCATTTTTATCTTTATCATCATATTCATTTGGATTAAATCTGATCAAATAGGCTTCTTCATTATTCCATTTTGTTTTATATACTTTTCCAATAAAACTTTTAATACCTTTCTCTTTACTTCTAAAACTATATATATTATCATTCTCATTTAATAGTTTATATGAATCTTTAATATTACAAAACAATTTACTATTACACAATAAATCATCTTCTAGATTCATATCTATTACTTCTTCTTTTTTATAATTTAATTTTTCTGCAAATTTTATGTTGCAAAACTTAATTATTTTATTCTCATTAATAACAACAATATAGTCGCTTACATCCTCAAATATATTCTCCATTTTTTCCTCAATTTTTATACTTTTCTATATTTATTACATTTTTTGCCCCACATTCTTACTATTATATCCAAGTAATTCACATTTTTCAATATATAACTACATATAACATCAAAAGGGGCTGTCGCACTAAATAATTAGTGCGAGGCCCCTTTTGCAAAAAAAAAAATAAATCCCAGACTCTATAAGCCTAGGATTTATGGTAAAATATTTTT
>OMGY01001437.1_pt1 | contig 21692 bp, 20 predicted proteins | sample 1674461 | NCBI WGS metagenome assembly OMGY01 (sample SAMN05578579, study PRJEB25193) | human gut metagenome | biome: Human Microbiome; feature: human-associated habitat; material: feces | host: Homo sapiens | place: USA:Birmingham
GGACCAAATGGAATAAGTTCCATAGCTTTTTGAACTGGGTCAGTGGTAGTTCCTTCTACACTAGATACAAGTGATATATCTTGACCTAAAATAGTGTTCATAAGGGATGATTTTCCACTATTTGTGTTGCCATATATCCCTATATGTTTTCTATTTGAATTTGGAGTAGTATTCATATTAACCTCCTATAAATAAAAATCTCTTTCACCTTTTTTCATTTTTTCTAAATTTGCCTTTGTTAAATTCCTTATATCTTCTCTTGGAATATTTTCAACTTCAGTACTTATTATTTCTTGAGCTTTATCATATAACTCTTTATCTCCATAATCTAAAGTAAATTCAAGAAGAGTCATAATTGCATTAGGCTCACAAACATACTTTATATTTCCTGATTTTGCAAGAGACATAAATCTATCTCCAGTTCTTCCTTTTCTATAACAAGCTGTACAATAACTTGGTATATATCCATCTTCTAGTAACTCTTTTAATATTTCTATTGGGCTTCTTTCGTCATTGGTTTTAAACTGTTTTACTTCATTTCCTTCTTCTCTTTGTTTATACCCACCAACACCTGTAGATGAACCTGCAGATATTTGACTTACACCATACTTAAGTAACTCTCTTCTCATTTCTGGTGTTTCTCTAGTTGAAAGAATAAGTCCAGTAAAAGGCACTGCAATTCTTAGTATTGCAACTACTTTCTTAAACATCTTATCATCTAATAAATATGGGTAGTTTTCAAGCGTAACTCCCTTAGCAGGTTGAAGTCTTGGCACTGATATAGTGTGGAAGCCTACTCCATACTTTTCTTCTAAATGCGCATTATGCATCATAAGACCTAATACTTCAAATCTAGGATCAGCAAGTCCAAATAATACACCTGCTCCTACATCATCTATTCCAGCTTCCATAGCTCTATCAAAAGCAGTTAAATGATATTCATAATCTCCTTTTAAAGATTTCGGATGCATCTTATTGTAAGAATCTTGATGATAAGTTTCTTGGAATAAGATATATGTACCTATTCCCTTTTCATTTAATTTTTTATAGTTTTCTACAGTGGTAGCAGCTATATTTACATTAACTCTTCTTATTTCTCCATTTTCATTTTGAGTTTTATATATTGTGTCCAAACATTCTAGTGCATAATCTATAGGAGCATTTACCGGATCTTCACCAAGTTCTAGTGCTAATCTTTTATGTCCCATTTTCTCTAAAATTTTAACTTCTTCTGCAACTTCTTCCATAGTTAATTTTCTTCTTGTAAACTTATTATCTCTTTTATAACCACAATATACACAGTTATTTACACAGTAATCACTAACATAAAGAGGTGCAAACACCACTACTCTTTTTCCGTATATATCTTTTTTTATTTCTCCTGCTAATTTATATATTTCTTCTAAATGATTTTCATCTTCAGCTTGAAGTAATATAGCTATATCCTTATATGATAATCCATCTCTTTTTTTAGCTTTTTCTAAAACTTCTTTAATTTCTTCATTACTTGGATTTTTTGTTTCTTCTAATATTTTATATATAAAATCATGATTTATAAACATAAATTTCCTCCTTTTATATAAAATTCACTTTGTTTATCTGGCCATAGTTTACTCCATAAACTCTTATCCTGTTGTTTAAAATTTAAAAACTATACAAAGTCTGGATTGTCTCCTCTTGAAACAACTAATTCAAAACCTGCTTCCTTTAGCTTTTCCTCTATAGTATTTCTATACTCTGCATCTTCATCTAATATAAATGCTTTATTATTATATAAAGAGTATTTTTTTCTAACTGCCATTGGTGATAAGTTTGGCATTATAACATTTGCTCCAGCTCTTAGACCTTCATTTCTTCCATTACTATCAATACTTGCCAGTGCTGTAGTTGCAGGTAATAGAACCTTTGGTAATAATAGTCTTGTTATTGCAAGTAAAATTATAGTCTTTTCTGTAGTACCTGCACTGCAGTCTCTAAGAGGTGTATCTTTATGAGGAATAAATGGACCTATACCACACATAGCAGGTTCTAATTCTTTTACAAATCTTAAATCATTTACTAAATCTTCATTGGTTTGATTAGGTAGTCCTACCATAAATCCTGCTCCTGCTTGGAATCCTATCTCCTTTAGATTCCTTAAACAACGTCTTCTCTCTTCAAATGATTCAGTATTATGGATAGATTCATAAAGACTTTTAGTTGCACTTTCATGTCTAAGTAAAAATCTATCTGCTCCAGCTTCATATAGCTTTTTATAAGAATCATAACTTCTTTCTCCAATGGATAAAGTTAATGCATTGTTTGGCAGTTCTTTTTTAATAGCTTTTATAATTTCAACCATTTTTTCATCTGTATAGAAAGCATCTTCTCCACCTTGTAAAACTATAGTTTTATACCCTAGCTCATCGCCTCTTTTAGCACACTCTAATATATCATCTATATCTAATCTATATCTTTCAGCATTTTTGTTGCTTCTTCTAAGTCCGCAGTATAAACAATCTTTTTTACAGTAGCTACTAATTTCTATTAACCCTCTAACGAATACTGTATTTTTGAAATATTTATATCTTGTTTCATAAGCTTTTTCTATAAGAAATTTTTTACTATGATCATCTATATTATCTAATAGATATAATAATTCTTCTCTTGATGCATCATTAGTATCATATAGCTTTTGTATTATAGCTTTAATATCCACTTTTACCACCTCTTTATTTATAAATAAACTTGGCTTTACTTAAATATATTTTTGATAATTTACCATATTTAAAAACTATAAAACTCTCAATATTTTATTATAAATAGGCTGTCCTAAATTTATGTAAATTTAAGACAGCTTACTAAAAAAATATTATGTTTTATAAATTATATAATTTCATCTGAAGATATTTCTTCGTTGTTATCAAGACCTAGCATATGTTTTTTTGAACTATATGTTGTATGTAAAAGTTCATGTGCTAAATGTGATAATGGTTCTTTATAGAATTCATTATATACTGCTATAATATCTGGATTTTGGTAACTACATTTTATCTTTAACTTTTGGTCTTTATTATATAACCCTTCTATACGGCTAAGTCTTATTTTATCGTTTATTACCTTTGTAGTTTTAGGTTGGCCTCCACCACCTATGCAACCACCTTTACAAGCCATTACTTCAATAAAGTCATAATTAACTTCATTATTTTTTATTTTTTCAATTAATGTTCTTGCATTAGCAGTTCCTTGTACTACTGCTAATTTTAAATTAACCTCTCCTATAGTTATAGAAGCTTCTTTTACTCCATCTAATCCTCTTACTGGCTCAAAGTTTAAAAGCTCTGTAGTTGGATCTTCACCTGTTATTGAATGATATGCAGTTCTAACTGAAGCTTCTGTAACACCACCACTATTACCAAATATAACTCCAGCACCACTACCTAAGCCTAGCATATTATCAAACTTAGAACCTTCTAAATTTTCAAAGTCTATTCCTTCTTCTTTAATCCATTTAGCTAACTCTTTAGTAGTTATTATAATATCGTTGTCTCTTAAACCTTCTATGTCATTAAACTTAGCTGAATCATTCATCTCTGGTCTATCTATTTCAAACTTTTTAGCTGTACATGGCGTTATTGTTACATTTACAATCTTGCTTGGATCAATATTTGCTTTTTTAGCAAAATATGTTTTAATAGTTACTCCTTGCATAGAAATTGGACTCTTAGCAGTAGATAAGTTATTTAATAACTCAGGATAGAAAGTTTCTACAAATGTAACCCAGCCTGGACAACAACTTGTAAATTGTGGTATATTTTCATTCTTTTCAACTATTCTTTTTACAAGCTCATTTGCTTCTTCCATTATAGTCATATCAGCTCCAAAAGTAACGTCAAATACATAGTCTCCTCCTAGTTGTCTAAGAGCATGTACCATTTTATCTTCCACATATGAACCTGCATCCATTTTAAATTCTTCACCTAAAGCAACACGAACTGCTGGTGCGGTATTAAATATTACTATTTTGTCTTTATCTTCTACAGCTTCTTTTACTCTATCTATATCTTCCACTTGAGTTATAGCTCCTACTGGACATGCTTGAGCACATTGTGCACAGTTTATACATATTGCTATATCATTAGTTTTTTCTAAATCAAAAAAGTTTGCAACTCCTATTTCTCTCTCGCATACACGCTTACATAGACCACATTTTATACATTTGTCATAGTCTATTTTTATGGCTTTGTTATCCGATTCTATTGGTACAACTTTTTCTGTAAATAAATGTTTCATTATTTAGCACTCCTCGTAAATCATTTAAAAAAAAATATTATAGTAATATTATAATATTTTTTAAAATATTTTTAAATATATTATGCTTTGTAATTTTATGTAGTATAAAAACCTAGACTAAATAATATAACATTATTATCAATAAATCAGAATTAAATAAAATAATTTGTTCACTTTAAATAAATACCTCCAGGGTATACCCAATAAACGGCTCTACCCTGGAGGTATTTAAATAAAAATATCCTTAAGATTAATTTTTAAATCATTAAATACAACGCTAGTATAAACATCATTACCTTCAAATACCTTTGGAGTTCCATAATGTCCATTAATTAATCTATACTGAGTTATAGATCCACTAGGTTCAACTATATTGTACTCTAATACTCCAAACTTTTGATATATTCTAGCTTTTATAAAATAATCATTATCAGAATACTCTTCAGATACAACTTCAAAAACAATTTTAGGAGTTGATATAAAGCTTTCCCCTAAAGTTTTAGCATAATCACACATTACAAAAACATCTGGGAGACTATCGATAAATTTGTGTAAATGATTTTATATATTAAAAAATATTACTGGAAATTTTGATTTCCAGTAATATTTTTTTATTAACCAGAAATACTAATACTGTGATTTTATGTTTACTTATAGTATCTAACAAAAGTTTCAAAGTATACATAAAATTTTTAAAAAGTACAAGCTCTTAAGCTAATTCATCTTTAAGTTGCTCTTCGAAATATAATGATAACTCAGCCAACGTAGTTCCCCAATTATGAATAGGTTGAGTCCATTTTTCCATTATTTCCATTGTCGCTAGATAAACACATTTATTCAATGATTCATCAGTTGGAAAAATAGTTCTTACTTTAGTGAACTTTCTAACCTGTCTGTTAAAGCCTTCTAGGACATTAGTAGTATATATAAGTTTTCGTATTTGAGGTGAAAATTTAAAGAAAGTATCGAGATTATTCCAATTATTATACCAAGAATCTATTACCATTCCATAATTACTTCCCCATTTTTCTTTTAGGTTATCTAGCTGCGCTAACGCAAGATCCTCTGTAGGAGCCTTGTATACCTCTTTTAAATCTTTCATAAAAGCTTTTTTGTCCTTTGATGCTATGTATTTTATTGAATTTCTTATTTGATGAACTATACATGTCTGTATATCAACTGTTGGAAATACTGTTTTAATAGCTTGAGGTAATCCTTTTAATCCATCCATGCATGCAATAAGTATCTTCTTTACTCCACGATTTTTTAAGTCATTACATATACTTAACCAGAACTTAGCACCTTCTGCTTCATCTACCCATATGCCAAGAATATCTTTATATCCTTCAAGTGTATAACCTAGACATATATATACAGCTTTATTAACTATTTTCCCATTACTTCTAACTTTAAAGTACATAGCATCTAAATATACTATTGGATATATTTCATCTAACATTCTGTTTTGCCATTCGGTAGCGGTAGCTATGACCTTGTCAGTTATTTTTGAAATCATTGATGGTGATAGTGTTATACCATATAAATCTTCAACTTCAGCTTGAATATCACGTGTACTCATACCTTTTGCATACAAAGATATAATCTTTTTATCTAATTCATTACATACAGTTTCATATTTCTTTATAATTTGTGGTTCAAATTCTGCTTTTCGATCTCGTGGTACGTCGAGATCGACGTCACCAAATGAACTTCTTAGTGTTTTCTTGCTATAACCATTTCTATAATTTCTATCATCTTGATCTATATCAGTTTGACGATCGTATTTGTCACGGCCTAAATGCTCGCCCATTTCAACTTCTAATATATTTTCCAATACATCTTTAATTAATCTCTGAACTAATCCATCTTTTCCAATAACATCATCGATTGTTTTACATTTTTTCACTTCTTCATTGTAATCAAAGTTAATATCATCTTTTTTTGTCATAAAAATTCCTCCTACAAATTTTTAAGTATATTATTCCATTTCTACCAACTAATCATACAAAAAAGACTGCTGATAGAATTGATATTACACAATTCTTTCAACAGTCCCAATAAATATACTACAATGAATAGCTACAACCAATAAAGAACATACAATTCTAAATATATCTATAGCAACATACCGCTCACTTATAATTAGCTCTTTATCTTTACCTTCATTTATTTTATTAATAGTATTCACTCCTAATTATCCCCCTATTTAAATTCCCATTACATGATTTATTATTATATATATTTTAAATCTAATAGCTAAATAATAAATATATTCTTTTAAAGAATTAGTTTTATACCCTATCCCTAAAACTTTAAAGCTATCTTTAAACATTTTATAGTTCAATATTCTTTTTATATCAGTTCTTTTATCCTTAGAATTACTGTTCAAAATGTTATTTACCATCATTATATATATGTTATTTATATAATACTCGGCCATATTTTTACAATATTTCATATTACTCATTAATCCATACTCTTCAGATAATTGAAGTCTTTTATCATATTGGTTTATTAAACTTTCTTCTAACTTCGGTTTATATTTTACTGTCATTAAACTATTTGGATTATCAATTCTGTGAGTATAAAGTATATCTTCTATTGCCATTACTCTTTTTGATTTTAAAATAGTTTCTAAATTAAATACAGTATCTTCACCAATTGTTATATTAGTATTAAACTTAACTTTTCCATCTTTTATAATACTTCTCTTATAAAAATATCTCCATGGAAAACATAAATCATTATTACTATGGATTTTCTTATTACTCAATATAAATTCTCTTCCTGACATAATTTTATTAAATATAAAATTAGGTTTTATATCTACTGTATTTTTTCCTGTATTATATCCACATGTTAATACGTCACATTTATTTTTTTCTGCTGTATCATAAAGTATTTTAAAATAATTTGGTAAAAGTTCATCATCAGAATCAATAAAACTTATATATTTCCCTTTTGCATATTCTAATCCTTTATTCCTTGCCGCACTTGGACCCGAGTTTTCTTCATTAATAACTATTATATTACTATATTTTTTTTCATACTCTCTGCAAATATTAAGTGAGTTATCAGTAGATCCATCGTTTATTAATATAATCTCGTACCCTTTAAAATTTTGATTTAAAATTGATTCTAAGCAAATTCTTAAATATTTCTCTACATTATATACTGGAATAATTACTGATATCTTAAGACTAGTATCTTTCATCACTTATCCTCACTTTCATTATATTTGTGCTAGTATTTGTTTTTTATATTCATTATTATCTAACTCTCCAACACCTTCCCCAAATCCAGCTTCACATACAAATTTATTTTCTATCTTTATTTTTGTTTCAGCTTTTCTTAAAAACCATTCATATTCTATATCAACATGTCCTATATCAATAGCCTGATATCCCTCTTTATATAAATCATAAGCAAGCACTGTAGCTGTTGGTCCTGCTGCTAATAATATTAGTTTATCTTTACTTAATTTCTTTACTTCATTTATTATCTCATCATATTTATTAAAAGCATTTATTTCTGGTACTAAAATTCTTTCAATTCCCTTAACATTATTAAAAAGATCATTGCCAATTCCTAATCTACTTTTAGCCCCTTCCACTAATACTATATTTCTATCATTCCATATTTTTTTTAATAAGTTAAAGTATTTTTCCGAATTATTTTTATCTTTAAACGAGTAATAACATCTAGAAATAAACGCATTTCCATAATTCATATTTAAATTAAGAACTCTACACCATTCTTTTCTATATCTAGCCATATGTAGCTGCCAATAAGCCTTCGGTTCATCTGCATATTGATTTAAACTACTAAATACATCTGGAATACAAACAATAAATTTATCTTCTTTAACCTTTAAAACACTTGCTAATTTTTTTTGTAATTCATTATTATTTTTTTGAAAAGCAATATCTAGACCATTAATTAATTTAAATTCACCATCTCCATATCTAGATACTGAAGCTTTATTTTCAATAATATAATTTATTGTTTCCTCTATACTTTTAATTGAAGGAATTTTTTGAAATATTGAAAAAATACTATCTTTAAAGATTAATAATTTATTAGTTACACTTATTTTTATATCAAAAAACTTATTCCATAAATATACTAATATCTTTTTTATTTTCATATTCTATCTCCCAACTTATGCTCCAAGCTCATTTTCTGAATTTGTTTTTCTTTTAAATTTGCTAAATACCATTGTATCAGCAACACCCCATAAATATTTAAATTCTTTTGTTTTATGAAAAATTAAAATATAAATTATATTTGGAATTATTCCTGCCACAATTACTTTTCCTAAAAATGCTATCATCCCATTATTCGGTATAAAACTACATACTAGAACAGTTAATATACATGTTACTAATCCAATAATTGTATATATTATATACTCTAAAAAATACAGCCATGGTGATTTATTAAACACTTTTTTATATACTAAATAAGGTGCTATCCAAAATGGAACTGCTAATGTACTTATGATAGTACCTAAAAATACACCGCTTATTCCAAAAAACTTAACTAATATTATTGAGCTAATTAGGTTTACTGCAGCTTCAAATAAAGGAGCAAATCTATCTTCATGAAATATACCAGCCTTTGATTTAACTATATTAATAGCTCTTCTCATACCTGATACATAAAAACTTACCATCAACACAGCTACAACAGTTTGTCCCATTAAATAGTTCTTACCTAACCATATTTCCATAGCAGGCTCTAAACATATATACATCCCTATAGCAAAAAATGAGTTTAACCAAAATACACATAAATTTGCAGCTTTATAAACATCATAAGTTTTATTATTATCTTCTTGTGCTATAAGATCTCCAAAAGCATCTTCTACTGCATTAAATACAGTATTTATTAAGTTTCTAAATAAATTAATAAACATTAAATAGTTATTATATAACCCTACTGATGCTACACTAACAAAAGATGAAATAAGTAAATTATCAGTTCCAAATACTGCCTTTCCGCCTACATTATGCACTACTAAAGCCTTCATATTTTTAATAATGCTTCCTTTGGTTTCATTATCTAATTTTTTATCAGTCTTATTTTTTAAATATGGGTATAATTTGTCAGCCTTCCTAGATACCATAACTTGAGTTACAATTGTTATTATGGAATCTACAACTAAAAATAAAATATAATTTTGTGTAAAATATAATATTAATATTTTCATTATTGTTGCAGCTACAGAAAAGCCTGTTGTTATTGAAGTTACCACATAATTTTTTTGACATACATTTAAAAATGAAATCTTATATGAAAAAAGATATGTTATTGCTGAATTAAATACAAATATAAAATATATTAGATATAAGTTGCTTATACCTGTTTCACCATTTATAAAATATTTCAAAAATGGCATTATCGTAATCCCAATAGTAAATACAATTAATCCAATTACCTTAAACGCTTTTCTATATACATTCATTAATATTAGTATTTTTTCTTCATCATTTTCAGCTACTGGTTTATATAAACTATATACTATACTAGACCCTATACCTGATTCAGCCAATGATATTATAGACAATATGTTAGTAAACAAACCATTAACCCCAAGATATTCTGCTCCTAATGCTGTTATAAAAACTGTCCTCGAAATAAATCCTAATAATACAGTAATTATTTGACTACCAAAAGCTGCAGCCATATTAAACATTGAATTCTTTGTTCTCATTAGTTATCTCAATCCTTCGCTATTTATTGTAAAACTATTTATTATTTTTTTATTTATAGCTCTTAATGCAAAACCTTGAGCAAATGGTAATATATCAAAAAGTATTGAATATACACCAATATCCTTTGTATCTCCTTGAGAAAAATCTATTTCTCCATTTTTCTTTGTTACAGACATTAAATATTTAATTGCTTTATTATAGCCTTCTAAGCAGCTCTCTGTAATTTCTTCAATTTCTGATGCACATACTAAGAAATAACCTAAAGTAGCTGTTGTTGAAGAATCTATCCTAGTTTCTTTTCTAGTTACTGTCCATCCAAATCCACCATTGTCTAACTGTACTTTTAATATTGTATTTGCATATTTAATTACTATTTCCTCCAATATATTTTTATACTTGTTATTATTGGGAAGTTCTCTCCACGCATCTATTAATCCAATAGCAAACCATCCAAGACCTCTACCCCATCCACATAAACCTAATTTATATTTATTATTTACATCATAGGCATGAAATGGAATATTATTATCAGAATCAAATCCATACTTATAATATTCAGTAATTTGTTTGATACCTAATTCTATTGCTTTTTCATCATTATATTTTAATCCATATTTGACTAAAAACGGACTTATAAAACCAACTGTATCTACATATCTATAATTTGTCATAGACTTTCTATATTTAACAGTATTATCTTCGCCTACAAGCTCTTTTATCAATTCATAAGTATAATCTAAAGAAGGCTTATACTTATCTGTCGTATCACATTTCATTACTGCATATGATAAAATTGCGCAATCAACAAATTCCGGTCTTTCTTTCCATTGCCCATTATTATCAAACTTTGAATCTAAATATTTTTGAATGGAATTCTTTATTTCATTTGAGCTTTCACATTCATTCAATCCTAGTAATAAAGCCGCCTGCTGCCAATGCTGTATAGCACTTTTACTGTAATTTCCCTTTAATTTATCTATAATAACTAATCTTGTATTATCTGTTACTTTAATTTTAGGTGTATTATTAAGCCATTTAATGCTTTTATTTAATATATTTTTTCTCCATTCTTTCGTGTTACAATATCTTCCTATATGTATTCTAGATACCCACGTACAAATAATAGGTTTTAAATCAATAAATATAACCATACAAACAATACTTACTAAAGCTATTAATACACTCATAATTACTCATCCTTACTCTTTCTTAATTTATCTTTTATATTACATAATAATATGGCTATAACTAAAGTAATTATATTAATATCTAAATATCTAGCGGCTAACTGTATAGTAATTTTACTTTTTACAGTATTATAGTATCCATTATAATTAGATAATTTCTCCTTTAATCCACAATTAAAATATTTTATATTTTGTCTTACATAATATGCTGTCCCTTTAGGATTATTGGTAAATATTCTCTCACCAGCATTACTTAGTCCATCTTCTAAATAGTCACAAATATATATTACTTCATTAAACCATCTAATTTTATAACCATCATAAGCTATCTTATTCCAAACCGTTGATTCAGTAATAAAATTTTCATTTTCAAATTCCATAAATTTATATTTCTTTAAAATATCAGTATAAAACACTTCTGCTTTATCTCCAGTAATATTATTTTTATTTCTTTCTAATGAAGTACAATCAATATACTTACCATTAAATGTTGTACCCCATATATCATCTATGTTCTTCCCCTTATTACCAGCTAAACCAGCGAATTTTTTTTTATTCTCTATACTTTTTTCCCACTTATCTATATATTCAAGTGCATAACTTGTTAATTGATCATCAGAATCAACTATAAAAAACAACTCACCTTCTGCTAATTCAACCCCTTGATTTATAGCTCTATGTTTTCCTCCATTTTCTTTCTTATAATATCTAACTTTAAAAAAATCATTATTTTTATTTATTTTATCAAATATTTCCTCAGTATTATCATTAGATCCATCATCAATTACAAGCCATTCAAATTCTTTAAATGTTTGATTTTTTAGTGATTCATATAACTTCTCTATTATATATCCCCTATTAAATGTTGGTGTAAATACTGTTATTCTCAATTAATTACCCTCCTTTTTATTTTTCCTAAAAATCCTCTCAAACAATAGTAATTATATTTTAAAAATTCTTTTATCCAATATTTTATGGGACTATCAACAAAACTTGTTATTTTATTTTTTATATTTTCAGGTGTATATGAATTAAATCTGTCCTCATTTATTACTTGAAAATAATTTTTATTTTTTATAAAACTTATAATTTTAATTAAATTAATTCCATCTCTACATAATAACTCTGTTGTATCTATTATTGCTTCTGGTAATAAATATCCTTCATATATATCATTAATATTTTTATACTCTTCATTATTTAACTTAGCTTTAAAATAATTTAATGTCCTCTTTCTCGCTTCATAACAATCATATCTTCTAAAGTTAACTTTATTTATTGCTGAACTTTCTCTAAAGATATAGTTACAAAAACATACATTAGTTACTTTAACTATATTTGAGTTTACTAAACAATAATTAATAAATTCAACATCTTCTCCATATTTACATGTAATATTAAAATAAACTTTATTTTTTTTCACTATATCTAAACGTATAGCAAATGCACCTATTCTTGTTTTTAATTTCCACAAACCATAGTCAATAATTAATTTTTTTCCATTTGATTCACTGCTAGAATTTATATAGTTTTCTACTGAATTATTTTTTTCATTTACACTTTTAAAACTTCCTATTATCATATCAAACTTTGCATTATTATCAATAAATTCTAAAGTGCCTTCTTCTAAAGTGTCATCTCCATCTAAAAATAGTATATAATCACCTGAAGCATTGTTTATTCCAACATTTCTAGCGTTTGATACTCCTGAATTTTCTATATGAATTACTTTTATTTTACTATTTTTTTTTGCGTATTCATCACAAATTTCCTTACTTCCATCATTTGAACCATCATTTACTAATATAACTTCATAATTATCATAGTTTTGTCTCAATATTGAATTAATAGACAAATCTATATACCTTTTAACATTATATACTGGAATTATAATACTTACTTTTATAGACATAACCTTCACCTACTTACACATTAAATAGTATTTTCGCTTTATAACCTTTAGTATATATATAATTATTCCAGAAAAAATGTATATACCATTATGAGTTATTTTTAAAACTTCCTTAACTCCTAAATTTTTTTCGTAACAATAATGAACATATGACCTTATTGTATTAAAAATCTTTTCTTTCATAGGTATTTGCTTATAGGAAAGCATTTCCTTATAGTATAAAGTTGTACCTTTCCAGCTATCCATTATATTTTTATCTGAAGTATTTGTTAATCCTCCATTTAAATATTCACATATATATGTTACTTTATTTAAATATCTTAGTTTTAAATTTTTATTAGCTATTCTATTCCACACTACTGACTCTGTTATATATCTTTCACCTTCAAAAACAGGAAATTTAAATTGCCTTAGTATACAAGTTCTATATATCTCTGCCTTATCACCTTGTATTCTATACTTATATCTGTAATTTAATGCGTCAGTATCTATCATTTCTCCTTCGTATGTATTTCCTATTACTTTCCCATTTTCATATCCTCTTAGGCCTGATATTCCAGCAAATTCTGATTTATCCTTTATATTGTTCCATTGATCCCACATATAATTTAATGAATCATCTGCTATATAATCATCAGAGTCTACAATCCAAAATAGTTCACCTTCTGCCTCATCAATTGCTAAATTTAAAGCAGTATGTTTACCACCATTTTCTTTCTTAATATATCTTATATTTATAACTTTTTCTTTTATAAACTGAGCCACTATTTCCTCAGTATTATCTATACTGCCATCATCTATAATTAACCACTGAAAACTTTTATAATTTTGTTTCTTCAAACTTTCATATAATTTTCCTAATAAATTTCCTCTATTATATGTAGGGGTACATATAGTAATATTCATTATTTACTTCTCCTAATTAAATTAATTCATATAACTTATCAATTTCTTCTTCATTTCCAAATTCTTTTATACTTAAATTATTAATCAAATTTTCTTTTAATTTAGTATTAGTTATTAATTTTTCAATTCCATATGCCAATGATTGTGCATTCATATCTACAATAACTCCTGTTTTATTATTATCAATTTGATATTTAGCCGTATTAAAATTTGTTAAAACAATAGGCATATTCATAATTTTAGCTTCATCAATAGCTATTGATTTTCCTTCAAACCTTGAAGGTTGTACATATATATCTCCCTGAGCTAAATATGCATATGGATTTTCCTTAAACCCTAGTATATAAAAGGTGTCTTTTAAACCGTATTTATCAATTTTCTCTTCTAGTTTTTTTCGCTCTGTTCCATCTCCAACAATATACCACTTAATTGAAAAATTATTTTTCTTTAAAATATTACATGCCTCTACGGCCATATCGAATCCTTTTTCCGGCTCAACTCTTCCTACTGACATTATTTTAATACTTTCTTTGCTATCACTAGGTAAAACTATTTTTTCTTTTGATAATTTTTTAATTAAGGTTGATGAAACTATATTATTAATTACCTTAAGCTTCTTTGATATTTTAGGAAATTCTTCTTTTAAGATATTAACACAATCATCTGATATTGTTACTAAATAATCTAATTCATTAAAATATTTTTTATCAAATTCTTTATCTGCATTAAGCTTTCTATAATCCGTATGTATCCATCCTATTTTCTTATTCGATTTAACATTATCAATAATGTAATAAATAGGAGTTCTCTCCATAAATCCTATTGCAGCATCATACTCCTTATTAATATCTCCTAATACTTTTTTTGTATATTTCCATACTTTTTGTTCTGCTACAGATGATACTTTCTCAATCTTATAAACTTTTCCTGCCATAATTCTCTTAATAGCAATATTAAATTTTTTCATTTTAATTAATTCTCTTATACTAACTCCTATACCTTGCTCAAAATATCTATAGTACTTTACTTCAGGCAGTAAGTTAACAGTTTTAGGAATTAACTTTAAAAAATCTCCTTTATGTTTAAATAAACATAAATCCACCTCATATTTTTCATAATTAATTGTTTCTAATATTGAAATTAGTGCTTTCTGGGCCCCCCCACACTCTAAATCATTCATTACAAATAATATTTTTTTCATTTCAAGCTTCTCCATATTAATGATCAATCTATAATTTGGTATAATTTTATTATTTCACTTTCATTTCCTAATTTTAACAAATTTAAATTATTACATATTACTTTTCTAACCCATTGTTCAGAAATCATTTTTTCTAACCCTTCTGATATATCTTTAGGTGTCATTTTTATTATTATTCCTGTCACATTATCTTCTATCTGATCATAAACAGTAGAAAAATTTGTTACTAGTATTGGCTTACATAATATTTTTGCTTCATCTATGGCAACAGATTTTCCTTCATATCTTGAAGTTTGTACATATATATCACATGATTTTAAGTATTTATATGGATTATTTTTTAAACCAAGAAGCCTAAAAGATTCTTGCAAATTATTTTTTGCAATTAATTTTTCCAATCTTTCTCGTTCTATTCCCTCTCCAATTACACTCCAGCATATTCTATAACCTTTATCAACAAGTATTTTGCATGCTTCAATGGCCATATCAAAGCCTTTTTGCTCATGTAATCTTCCTATGGAAAGAATATTTATTTTATCTTTTGGCATCTCATTATATTCAATCTTTTCTTGTGCCAAAGTTTCTATAGCCTTTTTAGATACTATATTATAAATTAGTTTTATCTTATGTTTTTCTTCCGGAAACTCTCTTTTTAATACACTTTCGCATTCTTCTGATACAGTAATTAAATAGTTTAATTTTTTAAAATATTCTTTATCAAAATCCTTATCTAAATCTAATTTTCTATAATCATTATGTATCCAACCTATTTTTTTATCAGCTTGTACACAATCAACACATATATAATTAGATGTTTTTTCTAAATATCCAATGGCTGTATCATATTTATTATCTAATTTACCTATAGCATTTCTTAAATACTTCCAAGCATATTGCTCACCTTTTCCTACAGTATGTCTCCTACTTTTTATACAAAACATTAATCTACTATACGCTAACTTTATTTTTCTATTGAATAAAAATTCAATAATTGATTTTTTTAAACTCTTATTAAATATTTTTACATTATTAGGAATATTAAGTATATTAACTTCTTTTGGAATAAAATCCATAAAAAGTCCACTGTGATTTAATAAAAATAAATCAACATTATATTTATTAAAATCAAATTGTGATAATAAATTAATTAAGCTTTTTTCCCCACCTCCTGCATCTAAGCTGGGAATAATAAATAAAATATTCTTTTTCATAGTATCTCCCATTAGTTAAATAATTCTTTTAAATATTCTGCCCCTTTATATGACATTTTCTTTATTTCTGGAATTCTTTTTTCTAATGTTTTTCTTATTTCACTTTCATCTCTTAATAATTCATCAAATCCATTAGTTAATTTTTCTGTGTTTGAAATATCATTTATTCCTAATACTAATTTTTCTTCTCCAAATAAATCCTTAGCAATTCCTCTTGATTTAATGCTATATCCCAATACCATAGTTGGTACACAATTAGAATAAGCTGCTATAGTTGCATGAGTTCTAGCTCCTATAAAAAATCTCATTCTTGCTATATATCCTTTATATTGAATAGCAGTTAAATTATTTGGCAATAAAATAACTCTATTAGTATCTATAAACATATCATATAATTTCTTTAATAATTCAAAATCATCATTTCCTTCTTCCATAACATGTGGCGTTAACACTATAACTGATTCAGTATTTTTTAATATATACTTAATTAATTCTATTATTGCATCCATTGCCTTAGGATTTCTTTTTAAAACTAACGGGCTAAAGTTTAATCCTATGGTATCATTTTTATCCCACCCTTTTGGTAATGGTAACTCTTCTTTTATCATTGTAAATGCTGGATCTGCCATTAATTTTACATTACTTAACCCTTTTGAAGTTAAAACATCGTATGTTAAGGTTTCTCGGGCTAATATTAAATTAAAACTTTTTAAATCTTTTATTTTTTTTTCTGATAAATCTTCACTACCAATTGAACATCCCCATAAAACAAGCTTTTTTCCCTTTTTCTTTATATTCTTATTTATAGCATATAACCAATCTTGTTCTCCATAACAATAATTATCTCCTCCAATTGATAAACATACATCTGCTTCATCTATGTCATCAACAATATTCCTGTATCTTTCTGTTAATACATATTGCTCCGACTTGAATAACTTTAACTCAGTATAAATTCTAAACTTTTGAAATAAATTTAAATTTAACGCTTTTTCTGAACCATCAATAATATAATCAACATCTTTAATTATTTTATCTGTATTCGGTCTATTTGAAGCCAATCTGATGTTTACATCACCTATTTCATCTTTTATTATCTTACTAGACGATCTTACAATTGCTTCACACCCTCTATTTAAACTTCCTGTGTGTCCAAACATTAATATATTCATTATTGTTCCCCCATTATTTCATATAATTTATTTAGTTCATTTTTGTTTGAATAATTACATTTTTTACAATTTTCTTCTAAGGATATTAATATATCTCTATTTTTGAATAAATTTTCTACACCATCTGCAATTCCTTCCACAGATAATTCACAAATTACTCCATCATAATTTTCTTTCACTTGACTCTTTGCAGTTGGATAATTAGTAATGAGCACAGGCTTGTTTAATATTTGTGCTTCCACTACAGTTACTGCCTTACCTTCATAACGTGATGGTTGAACATATAAATCACACTTTTTCATATACGGATAAGGATTTGTCTTCTTTCCAAGCAATATAAAGCTATCTTCTAAATTATTATCCTTTATAAGCTTTCTTATATTTTCTTCATCTCCACCATATCCAACAACATTCCACTTAATATTAGTTAACCCTCTATTATGTAATACTTTTAATGCTTTTACTGCATTATCAATACCTTTTGCTGGTGAAAATCTCGCCACTGATAATAAATTAAATTCATTTTTTTTCGTATTAAAATCTTTTACTTCTTTATTAGCCATTTTTTCTATAAAGTCAACTGCTGTTATATTTTCAAGTACATTCACTTTATTCAATAAACTGGGATACTTAGATAAAAAAGAATTTTTACACTCTTCAGAAACAGCAAATATGTAATCATATTTATCCCACATTTCTAAATCCAATTCTATATCTGTATCTAGCTTTGAATAATCCGTATGTATCCATGCCACTTTAATTTTTGCTTTTACTTTTTCTGCTACAAAATAATGTGGCCAAAGGTAACTTATTGCCATATCATATTGTTTTTGTAATTTAGGTAAATACTTAATTGAATATTTCCACATTAATTGCATTTGAACATAAGAACTTTCCTTTAAATTATATTTACTTGCTATTTTATTACAATTCTTCTTTGCCATAAGCCTTGAAATACCTAATGCTACTTGTCCCTCTTTAAATATCTCACCTATTGATTTTCTAAAGGTGGAGTATTTCTTATTTTCACTTATTAAATTCACTTTTTTATTTATTAAATTCATAAAATCCCCAGTATGACTATATAGCATTAAATCTACATTATTATTTTTATAATCAAAACTATCTAACATACTTATAAGGCTTCTTTCTACTCCACCTATCTCCATATCAAAAGATGCAATTAACACGTCTTTCATAAGATTTATTACCCCCTTTATTATTTATATTTAATTAAACTTTTTTCTCTCTTATCTACAAAAACTGTATTAGCAGGAACTTCACCTTTAACAATACTTCCTGCAGCAATTACTGCATTATCTCCAATTACTGTATTTCTTAATATTACTGAGTTAGCACCTATCCATACATTTTTCCCTATAATAACTTGTCCAGTTAACATTCTTCCATCACCAGTTTTTCTAAAGTTATGATCATTATCATTTATAGAAACTCCTGGTCCTATTTTTGTGTATTCACCAATTTCTATTTTATCTATACAATTTATACTGCAATTATCATTTATAAATACTTTATCACCTAAAATTAATTGTCCTTTATGATCTATTCTTATAGTTGTATTTCTTCTTATAAACACGAAAGGTTTTATTATTATCCTACATTTATTACTGAAAATATCCATTTTACTTCTGCTTTGAATGAAAAAAATAGAGCTTTTAATATTTTTAAAATAGAAAATCTTATATCTTAATCCTCTTAGCACTGATATAAAATTAGAAAAATACATTATAAAAGTATGGTAAAAACCTCTTGTTTTACATTCATTTATTAAAACGTTAATTATTTTTTTCATATTATTTATCTCAACCTATCTAAATTAATTTTTACTAAGCACTTCTCTAAATTTAGCTATATTTTTTCCACCAATAATAAATGCCATTGATTTTTTTATTGATGTTTTAATTCTAGTACTTACTGGTAACCAGCTTTTATAATAATGATGTACTGCATAAGTATTTTTTCCATCCTTCATATAGCAATTAATATAATCATAAGGTGAAAAATATTCTTGTGGATAAAATGTAGCTACTCCATCTATTTTTTGATAAGTTCCATCAAGGTTAATTCCTAAATCTTTTACCATCTTACTTACAATTGCTACATTAGTTAATGTATCTACTGTTCCATCTTTTTTTACAAAGCTTTTATCATTATAGGAATCTAAAAACTCTTTAATTAATTTATTTTTTTTACATGCTCCAATGGTACTTGTAGCTATAAAATTCTTTTCTTCAAATCCCCATATAGAATCATTATCTAATAAATCATTAAAGCTTTTTTTAACTTCCACATCTGTATCTAAGTATATACCACCATAATTATATAAAGCATAAACTCTTACATAATCACTTACAAAAGCATACATCCCTTTTTCATAAGCCTCTTTAACAAATTTATTACTATTTATATCAAATGTTTTCTCATTCCATTCTATGATTTCATACTCTTTTAAATGTTCTTTCCATGAAGCAATACACTTTTTAACTATATTTGGCTTTTCATTATTTCCGAACCAACAATAATGAATTATTTTTGGTATACTTCTATCCATATATACTCACCCTTATTTATAAAATATCTTATCAAATTTTAAATACTTACTATTATATTGCATGTTAAATCCAATAACCTGTTCGTAATAAAAGAATCCAAAATAACAAAGCATAAACCCAAAATATAATAATCTCTTTTCTTTTCCCTTAAAGCAATTTTGGATTATGTACGGAATTAATACGAAATTATATAATTGAAAGTAAATTGTAAATCGATTAAATATCCAATTGTACATACCAAAAGCAACAAATATAACATTTATCAAAGACATATTCACAAATATGTTGCTCTTAGGCCAGCTTTCTTTAAGTTCTCTTCTCTTTATATATGCTAAAACTACAGGAACAGCATTTACTATTACTCTCATAAAGCTTGATCCACCCATATCAGTTTGATTTGCATAATATCCATAATTAGTATCTTCTAGTGCTCCTAATAATGCTGGAAATATTGTTGAAAACCCCATAAATCCTATACAACTTATGATTATTACTGCTACTGTTGTTTTTGACCAAGCTTCTTGTTTAACTATAAAATACACTGGAATTAATATAAGTACTGACTGATGAAAAGGTGATGCTAAAATAACTGCAATTATAAAAAGTATAGTGTTCTCTTTTTCAATAATTCTTGTAAATGTAAATACAACAGCTGCCAACATACTTTGTCTTATACCATTCATAGTTGTTGTAAAATATCCTGAAGTAATATACATATAAATTTCTAACTCCATATAGCTACAATAATGATATAAATTATATATATTAAATCCAACTGTAATTAATGAAGTTATTATAATTAAAAATTGAGGATCAGAATTTATGTTGTAAAGTAAATATTGAAAATAACTAAATCCCCAATCTCCTTCTGTACTGAATTTATAATTATTTAGCAAAGAATAGCTATGCTTATATTGAAATGTATCACCTATATCATTTCTAAAAGCTGATATTAAAAAAACAACTAAAAATATAAGAAAAGCATAAAATACTGATATATACTTTCTATTTTTTGATATTCTACTTATATACCCTGACAAATAAGTTGTAACAAGTGTAAAATAAAACGCTCCCATCTTATTTCTCCTTTTGCTTTTCTATACATCAGCTGTCTTCCTCATAATATACTTATATAAAACCACACCTAAAGGAATTGCCAAAATCGTAGTTAATTTACATGGACTTTCTTTTATATATTTTTTATTTTTACTAATTAAGCTACTAGATACATAATGAACACATTCTTTAAACTTAAATATAGGCTTTGCTTTAGGATTATTTAAATTATGTATTCTTAAAAAGGCAAACCCTTTGGGATTCTTTCTATATTGATTTATCATATTTAACGATGATCCATCCTCCATGTACTCTACAATACATAAAACTTCATTCATTAATGCTAAAGGATACTCTCTATCTATCATTGTATATTTATAACTTAAACTCACATACTTTTCTCCTGCAAAAATAGGATATGGGTATTGTTTAGTAAGTTCAGTTCTATATACAAGTTTTTTATCACCTTTAATTTTATATTTATA
>OMGY01001439.1_pt1 | contig 21655 bp, 24 predicted proteins | sample 1674461 | NCBI WGS metagenome assembly OMGY01 (sample SAMN05578579, study PRJEB25193) | human gut metagenome | biome: Human Microbiome; feature: human-associated habitat; material: feces | host: Homo sapiens | place: USA:Birmingham
TCCTTGACATTCTCTTAACCTCCTTCCTTATGTATTTTCAATTTAGGACAGTTAACTTTATCGTCCTATTAAAGCATAGCCCTCCGGTGCAAATTTTACTATACTTCTTATAGCTTCAAAAGCAAACACACCAACTACTTTCTCACTAAAAAAGACTAGAAGAGACATTTTCCTCTAAGCCTTTATACTTTATCATAGAATACTTTTTACTTTTATATTTCCTCATGGTCACGAGGCTTTTTTCGCTTAAATCCTACCTTTTCAACACAGGATATTGCATGTAAAGATCTTACCCCTACTAAAGACTCTTACCTCACCTCATAAACAACCTTCACAAAAGCACCTCTTTTGTTACATCTATATGGGCGGATGGATTGATGGTGTCTACCGACAGATCAACAAACGATACCAGAAAATCCTGTTTCACATCCGCAGTGCCTACTTCGCGAACGATCTGCTGACCCTCACGCTGCAGCTTCTGCGCGACGGCATCTGCTATGGCTTTCTGATTTACCGCCTCGCACACGGAACCATGACTGTCTCCGGCTTTGTGCTGATGCTCGGCGCGGTTTCCGGTTTTTCTTCGTATTTTAACGAGATTACTTCCAGTCTTTCGAAATCGGTACTCTGTCTCGAACAGATCCGGTGGATGCGGGAATTTCTTGATCTGCCGCTCCCGGCCGGCCACACGCTGCCGTTCCGGCCGGAATTTACCGAAGAAAAACCGCTCGAAATCTGCTTTTCCCACGTCTCCTTCTCTTACCCGGAAAGCGAGAAAAAGATCCTCGACGATGTCAGTTTCACACTCCATGCTGGTGAACACACCGCACTCGTCGGCATCAACGGCGCCGGAAAATCCACGATTGTTAAGCTGATCTGCGGACTGTATCAGCCGACAGAAGGACAGATTACCGTCAACGGTCTCTCTCTTACGGACCTGAATCCGGCGCAGTATTACGAATCGATTGCGGCGGTCTTTCAGGAACCATTTGCTCTCTCGTTCTTCATTGCAGAGAACGTGAGCTGGTCCACACTGGAAAAGACGGACCGCACCCGCTGCCGCGAAGCACTCACCCGCGCCGGCCTCTGGGAGAAAATTGCAGGTCTGCCGCAGAAAGAGGAAACGTATCTCGGCAAGGATATGACTGACGACGGCGTCACTCTCTCCGGCGGTGAGATGCAGAAACTCATGATGGCGCGGGCTCTCTACAAAAACTGCCGTCTGCTCCTGCTCGATGAGCCGACCGCTGCGCTCGACGCAATCTCAGAAAATGAAATGTACGAAACCTACAGCACCCTGCTGAAAAATAGGACTGCGCTCTTCATCTCGCACCGCCTCGCGTCGACACGGTTCTGCGATACGATTCTGTTTCTCGAAAACGGAAAAATCAAAGAGCGCGAAACCCACGACGAGCTGCTCGCCCTCGGCGGATCGTATGCGCATATGTTTGAAGTACAGAGCCAGTATTATCAGGAAACGGAGGAACACATCTGATGAAAATGAAAGAACGGTTTCATGCCGTCTGCCGCTTTTTAAATATGATCAGCCAGGGCAATCACCGCGTGCTGTTCTGGCTGTTCGGAAGCGCTTTTGCCGCTGCCACACTTCCGTATCTCTCCTTGTTTTTCTCAGCGCGGATTCTGAATCTGCTGCTTGCAGAATCGTACCGCGTCTGTCTGTATACCGTTGTCATCTTTCTGCTGGTACAGTATGGACTGGGGCTGTTTGAAAAAATCTGCCGCCAGTATCTCGACGGCCAGAAGGAACTCTGCCTTGCGCTCACGGAACAGAAAATCACCGCGAAGGCGCTGGAACTGGAATTTGAAAAATTTGAAAAAACCGAGACGATGGATGCCATCCGGCGCACCAATGTCTCCTCGATGGGATCGGGAAACGTGGGCGATCAGCTGATTGTCATTCACACGCTGCTGACGTCCCTGCTCTCGATTCTCTATGCGCTGTTCTTCCTGCTCCGCCTGTTCCTTCTGCCCGGCAGCAGCATGAAAAACTTTTTTACCTCGCCATTTTCGACGCTCGCACTCCTCCTGCTCTGCGGCGTGCAGCTTGCCCTTTCCTCCCGCATCAACCGCGTGAGCACGCAAAAAAAGATTGAACTGAACCAGGGCAACGACCATTCCAATTCGGTCGCCAATTACCTCGTCAATGTGATGCTCGAGCAGCGGCGTGCAGACGACATCCGCATCGGTCATCTCGATCGTTTTCTCGATGCACAGTTTAGAAAAGCCATGGCACGCTTCCTGCCGATGTATCTTGATTTTGCCCGTTTTTCCTCTGTCACGGACGGCAAAAACGCACTGCTCTCGCTCCTTTCCAACTTTGCCGCGTACCTCCTGATCGGCGCCAAAGCGCTGTACGGCGTGCTGCCAGTCGGCGATGTTCTTCTGTATGCCGGTTCCGTCACGCGCGCCATGGGCGATCTGCAGACCTTCCTCGCGACCGGTGCGCAGTTTGACTATATCAATTCGTACCTCTCGACCTACGAGGATTTCATCGCACAGCCATCCATGTCATATGACGGCACTCTGCCGATCGAGAAACGCGACGACGGCCAGTACGAATTTGCCTTCCACGACGTTTCGTTCTCCTACCCTGGCACAGACATTCCTGTGCTCGAGCATGTGACACTCTCCTTTGCAATCGGCGGCAAAACCGCCCTCGTCGGCCGCAACGGAGCCGGAAAGACGACACTCATCAAACTGCTCTGCCGCCTGTACGAGCCGACCTCCGGCTATATTACTTTAAACGGCATCGACATCCGCAAATACAACTACAAAGAGTACACGCAGGCGTTCTCCGTCGTCTTCCAGGACTTCCACCTGTTCTCGCTCCCCCTCGACGAAAACATCGCCGCCGGAACCGAGATCGACGAAGCTGCTTTGCAGTCCTCCCTCGCCAAAGTCGGCCTCACCGACTGCGTCCATCAGCTCCCGCAGGGCACCCACACCCGCCTCTACAACAACAACGGCTCCGGTGTGGACCTCTCCGGCGGCGAAGCCCAGCGCACCGCCATCGCCCGCGCCCTCTACAAGGATGCCCCGTTCGTCATCCTCGACGAGCCGACCGCTGCCCTCGATCCAATCGCCGAAGCTGAAATCTACGAACAGTTCAGCCAGATGATTTCCGGCAAAACCGCCGTCTACATCTCCCACCGCATGAGCAGTTGCAAATTCTGCGACCGCATCATCGTCCTCGACCACGGCCGCATCGCCGAAGACGGAACCCACGACACCCTCCTCGCAAACCACGGCATCTACACCAATCTTTACGAAACTCAGGCCCAATACTACACCTGAGTCCTCACCCTCCCGTCCCCCACAACGTAAATGGGAGTCAGAAAAACACAACCCCTGGCAGTTCGTGCTAAGAACTTCCAGGGGTTGTGTTTTTCTGGCTCCCCTCCACTTATTTCAGGAATGCAAACGGCTCCTCATCATGAATAAAATGCATCAGATGATACGCGCACATAATCGCCACATTCTCTTCTCTGAGGATTCTCTTTGCCTCCTCACGGTCCGCCAAGACAACCTCAATAACTTCGCTCTCCTCCAAGTATTTCCGGCTGATCTCACCCTCACACCAGCCGTAAACTGCGGAGCATGCCTCGTCCGTCATTCCAATGGTTGTGAAGAACGGTTTTTCATAACACGGATCTACTTTTAACGGGTGGAACGTAAGCCCCGTCTCCTCGTGCATCTCACGCACTGCCGCTTCGTGGAACTCCTCACCTGATTCTACGAGGCCTGCCGGAAATTCATAGATGTAGTCGTCAATGGAAACACGGTACTGACGAACCAGAACGATTTTATCGCGCTTCTCCCCGTACAGACTGTACATCAGCACGCCGTCCGGCGTATTCTTCTTCGTCTTGATCTTCAGCGCTTCCATCGTTTTCGCGCGCGAAGCAACATAGTAACGGAACGGGTGATCCACCTTGTTCTTCCCTTCCACCAGATAAAGATTTACATATGGATTCTCCGTCTGTTTCGTAATTTTTTCAATCTTCGGCATGGTATCGCTCCCCCTTCTTCACGCATCAAAATCAGTCTCAAACACGCCCTCCGGGGTGCGCATCGTCAGCACGCCGAGGTTGAATTCATCATCCATCACCGTGATGTGGTACTCGAAAATCACATCATCATCAAATTTCGATAATACCACATAGGAACCGTTCTCTTTTCCCTCGATCTGGTCGCAGATGTCATCGTAAACATCGCTTCCCGAAATCGGCCGCGGATAGCCGGATTCTTTGATTTTCTTTTCAATCATTTCATATAATTCGTTCATGTTCTGCCCTCGTTTTTCTTTTTATCGGTTATGTTTCATTGTACCACGAAAAGACCCGCGGGGACAATCCATTGCGGCGATTCACCGTGAACTTTTTTTATTTTCATACATCTTCTGGTCCGCCTGTTTCATGATGACGGATTCCGAGATTTCCATGTTTTCCCGGACCATTCCGCCGACGGCTGCCATGAATACAGTTCCGACCGCCATACCGATCACGGCGTTTTTCTTTGTTTTCTGTGCTTTGTAGATCCATGCGGCCGGCATCACGAAAGCGCAGCCGATCAGGACCGGGACTTCACTTAAGTCGATCTTGTAAAAGCTCGGGGCAAACGGGAGCGGGATGCCGGAGCGGAACTGTAGATCTGGACAACCTCGTCGCTCGCGGTGCTGCCGGTATTCTTCACATCGAGAGAGATCTCCAGCAGGCGGTTGTCTTTTAACGAAACCTTGTAGTTGTCATACGCAAACGTCGTGTACGTCAGACCGTAGCCGAACGGATACAGCACGTTGCCGTCGAAATAGCGGTACGTTCTCTTTCCTTTGATGATGTCGTAATCGTCGATATCCGGAAGCTGATCCATGCTTTCGTACCAGGTCATGTTCAGGCGGCCCGACGGTGCCGTTGATTCTGTTGTACGCCGTCATGATGCCCTCTGCACCGCTCTCCTCAATACATCTGCGGAACGGCTCGAGATACAGCTCATATTTATTCCGCGGGTCAATCGAAGAGTTCTTCCAGCCGCGGCCGACCTCGGTGTTGTTTCCATAGAAGTGTTTCAGGGTTGATGCACAGCACAGATATTTTGGATCGTCGCCCTGCATTCCTTCGATGTAAGTGCCGGCCATTTTTCCGGTCAGCGCAGGGTCCTCGCCATAGCCCTCCTCGTTTCTTCCCCATCTCGGATCACGCTCGAGGTCAACGGTCGGTGCCCAGCGGCTGAGGGAAGGATGTCGTCACGTCCGGCTTTCCTTTACGATCTCAACCGCCTCTTTCACCAGCTCTTCGATGCGGTCGAATTCGTTGTTTTCAATCATCGTATTTTTTACCATCCAGCTTCCGCCGCATGCTACGATGCGGTCGTATGCCAGGTATTCTCTTACATTCTGCGGGTTGATGCCGCCGGTCGGCATGAATTTCATCATGGTGTACGGTGCTGCGATGGCACGGATGTATTTCAGTCCGCCTGCCGGTTCTGCCGGAAAGAATTTCACCATGGTGAGCCCAAGACCGATTGCCTGCTCCATCTCAGTCGGGGTCACGATGCCCGGGATCACTGGTACTTCGTGTGCCTGGCACCATTTTACTACCTCCGGATTGAGGCCCGGGCTGACGATAAATTTTGCTCCGGCTTTTACAGCGCGGTCCGCCTGCTCGGTTGTGAGCACAGTTCCGGCTCCCACCAGCATCTCCGGGAATTTTTCGCTCATAATGCGGATGGATTCTTCTGCCGCATCGGTGCGGAAGGTCACTTCGGCGCAGGCAAGTCCGCCCTTGCAGAGAGCTTCGGCAAGCGGCTCTGCTTTTGCTGCATCCTGTAAAACGACAACCGGCACAATGCCGTATGTTCCAAGCTGTTCGAGAATCTGATTCATGATAGCTGTTCCTCCGTTTTGATCTTTATCTGAAATTTATTCTGCATTCTGTTTTTATTTTATTCCCTTGTATCATAACCGGACAAGTTGTTTTTTTCTATTGTGCGGATTGCCGAATACATTGTAAAACTTGCTGTTTTGTGATATGCTGGGAATTGTTGTTATGGTTCAAAAATATCATTTTTTTGCAAGGATGCTTTTATTATGAAAGAAAAACTGCAGACGAAATTTGCCACCCGGCAGTACATGATTTCGGATACATTTGAGTTATACTATTACAGCACCATCGATGTGCCCGGCGTAAAAGAACATACGCATACGCATTATGAGTTTTATCTCTTTCTCGAAGGGGCGATCTCACTGGAAATCGACGGAGTGCTCTACACACCGACGCCCGGCGATCTTCTTCTGATTCCGCCCGGCGTGCCGCATCATCTGGTGATGCACGACCTGTCTGTGCCGTACCGCCGCTTTGTGTTCTGGGTCAGCGCCGCTTTTGCAGAGCAGCTCCGCGCCCGTTCCGCCGACTACGTTTACCTGATGGAATACGCTGCCGAAAATCAGAAATATCTGTTCCCGCTCGATTCCGTCGAGTTCAACACGATCCAGTACCGCACCATCCGCCTGATCGAAGAAATGCGGTCCGATCATTTTGGAAAAGAGACGCAGATTTTTCTCTACGTCAGCGACCTGCTGATGCAGATCAACCGCACGGTGTATGAGCAGCATCACCCGCTCACCCGGAAAGCACAGCTCTCGCTGTATGAACAGCTCTGTTTCTATATTGATGAGCACCTGTCCGAGGATCTGTCGCTCGAACGGCTGGCGGCGGAACTTTTTGTGAGCAAATATCACATTGCACACGTTTTCAAGGATGAAATCGGCATGTCGATCCACCAGTACATTTCCAAGAAGCGGCTGGCAAGGTGCCGTGAAGCGCTGCTTGGCGATGTACCGGTCACGAAGGTGTATCTGCTGTTCGGATTTCACGACTATTCGAGTTTTTACCGCGCGTTTAAAAAAGAGTACGGGATCTCGCCGAAGGATTTCAAAGAACTGCATACCGTTACCAGCGATTAACACGGTCGTTCCAAATGCACTGTTTACTTTGTACTTTTCAGGAGGATTTTTAATATGTTTCAGATGTGGGGAAAATTAGTGGAAAACAATCATATTCTTCAGGATCTTACCGTCTGCATCGACGATGAAGATACCAGAACGCACAAGGTCTTCCGTGCGCTCGATGAAATCTGCGATGCCTGGAATCTGGCGAAGCCGATCTGGCTCGATACGAATATTTCGGAGTTTAAACGGAGATCGAAAACGCGGTTCACACAAGATAATTTTATTGAATCGCTGGAGTTTGATTATCTGGAAATTCAGATTACAGAGGAATAATGTTCTCTCGTTTTTGCAGCGAATAAAGCAAATGCAAAAGCCGGGCATCCGGCGGAACTTGGGAGCGGCTGTTCTTACAGTCCCCTCTGCGGTTCCGTCGGATGTCCGGCTCTTTTTATGTATTTTGTCCCTGGCTTTGTATCCCTTTTATACCACGCGGTTTTCCATGCCGCCTTCCAGGTACGAAGCAATATTTTTCTGCACCAGTCCGATCAGGCGCGTGCGGGCTTCCTTCGATGCCCAGGCGATGTGCGGCGTGATGTACAGGCGGTCGTCGTCCGCCATTTTCAGCAACGGACTGTCACTGCGGATCGGCTCGCTGGAAAGTACATCGAGCGCTGCTCCGGCGATCAGGCCCTCGCGCAGGGCACAGCAGAGGTCACGCTCATTCACGATCGAGCCGCGGCCGACGTTGATCAGAATTGCGTTCCGCTTCATGTTGGCAAACGTTTCGATATTCATCAGGTTCTCGGTCGCCTCATTTAACGGGGCGTGGATGGAAACCACATCAGAATCCTTCAGCAGACGATAAAGATCGACCCGCTCGTAGTCCGGATCGTCGTGTGCACCGGAGGTGGAGTAATAGATCACACGGCAGCCGAATGCCTGTGCAATCGAAGCCACTTTTCTGCCGATCGCGCCAAGGCCGATGATGCCCCACGTCTTGCCCTCCAGCTCGGTGAACGGTCTGTCCATGCAGGTGAAAAGGCGGCTGGCGGCGTAGCTGCCGTTTTTTACGTAATCATCGTAATAACGGAGTTTTTCTGCCAGATAGAAGTACATCGCAAAGGTGTGCTGGGCCACGCTGACGGTGGAATAGCCGGCGACGTTCGTCACGGCGATGTTGTGGCGCTTCACATAATCGAGATCGATGTTGTTGATGCCGGTTGCGGTGACGCAGATCAGTTTCAGGTTCTCCGCGCCGGACAGGGTGCGGCTGCACATGCGCACCTTGTTGCAGATGACAATATCCGCCTCCCGCACACGCTCCGGGCATTCCTCCTCCGTTGTTTTTTCATATACTGTCACTTCTCCAAAACGGGAAAAGCCGGACAGATCCATGTCCTTTCCCAGTGACTCTGCCTCAAGAATTACAAGTCTCATGTTGGTTCCTCCTTTTGCAGATGATGATTCTGCTTTATCCGGGAAAGCAGTGCCGCCTGTCTGTTTTGAAAGACGGCACTGCCTGAAATATTTTTATCTTAGATACCTGCGGACTGCCGATTCGGAAATATGGTCATGTCGATATGCCATGCTCCCCGGCCTGATCCCCTGGTATTTACACGTATTCGCTGATAATTTCCCTCATCAGCTTCTCTTCCTCGGGCGTCAGCATTCCGGCAAACCTGCTCTCGGCCGCGGCGGTCTGGCGGATGCCCTCCCTGACTTTCGAAATCCTCGCTTCTTTTTCCGGGTCTGCGAACAGTTCATTCCGCTCTTTGGCGGACTCGCTTCCCGCAGTCTGCGGTTTTGCTTTCGCCGCTCCGGTTCCTGCCTGTGCCATGGTTTCCGCCTGCACCGGCTGCCGTTCGGTCTGCTGTACGGTTTCCAGCACCGCACTCTGTTTCGTCGCTGCAAACTCATTTTCCAGATAGTCTGTCCAGCCGTTCAGCAGAATTTCCTCTTTTCCGCCGAAATCCAGACAGAGCCGGAAAAAGACAAGGCCTCCGGCGAGCGCGATGCCCGTTCCGAGGTAGCGCATCAGCTCCGCCTCTCCATAACGGTATCGGTAGATCGCCCACAGCGAAAGAATCGACAGCGCCAGAACCGTGAGGATCATATTCTGGCTTCCGCGCAGAAGCGTCGGGACTGCCATTCCCGCTGACCTGCCCTGTGCAATCTGGCTGCGCATAAACGCCCCGGCATTCGAAAAGGGATGCGCTTTTCTCTGACACGTTTCCAGCACCGACCTGGTCCATTTCGACTTTGGTTCCTTCAGCCTTCCGAGATCGCGGATGGCCCGGGTGTAGAAACGGTTATTCCAGAACAGGCACCACACACCGGCGATTCCTGCTGCTATCATTGCGTATAAGAACACATTTTGTTTCACACAAAACTCCAGCATTCTTATTCCCCCTGATGATTTTTGAATTTGCCTGTCATGATCATATGCCGTTGCTTCCGTTGCGGTGCATCGGCGGATGCCGCGGCAGAATTTGCGCGCACAGGATTCTTCCGCTGGCATATCGGCAGTGGAGACGTGTTACAGTTCACAGGTACCTGGGAACTGTAACATTCGCAGCCCTCATTGAAAATTTTGCTTCGCAAAAGGAGGGCTGTTCACACCTGAATCACTTTCTTACGCAGCAAAACAGCAAGTGTTTTACTGCTGAGCAATCCGTAGTGAGCATCTTCTTGTTCCGATGTGCCACAGTATAGCACCGCCGGAAAAATTTGGAAACAAAAAACGTTCGTCAAATTCTTTGTGATTCTGTGCTTTTTCGCGTGAATTTTTATTTTTCGTTCTTTCAGGGGACTGCTTTCGTGCCGGTTCGCGTGGTTTCGCTGGTTTTCGCCTGCCCGTTTGTCGATTTTTTCTTCTTGCTTTTTTTAGATTACAGGCGTTTTACCATTTCCTGCAGCAGGTTAACACAGTGGCGGGCTGCCTCGCTCTCAAAGGTCGGGTAGTCCATTGTTGCGCTGTCGTCTGCTTTGTCGGAGATGGCGCGGAGTACGACGTATGGAATCTTGTTCAGATAAGCGCCCTGCGCAATCGCAGCGCCCTCCATCTCGGCGCAGGAACCGTTGAATTCCTCGATCAGATGGTTTTTCACTTCTTTGCTGGAAATAAACTGGTCACCGCTGACCACGCGTCCGCGGAATACCTGGATTTCCGGATTGACTTCCTTGCAGACTTCCTCTGCCACCTCTGCGAGGTGCTCGTCTGCCGGGAAGCTCAAAACGCCCATCTGCGGAATCTCGCCGAGCGGGTATCCGAAGATGCGCACATCCATGTCGTGCTGAACAGCATCGGTCGAGATGACGATATCGCCGATGTTAATTTCATTCCGCAGGGAGCCTGCAATTCCGGTGTTGATGACACAGTCCACGCCGTAATCATCCACAAGAATCTGCGTGCAGATACCGGCATTTACTTTGCCGATTCCGCTGCGCACAACAACCACTTCTTTTCCGTTCAGGTAACCGTGGTTGAACTCCATGGATGCCTTCGTGCGGATTGTAACATCCGTCATCATTTCCTTTAAGCTTGCAACTTCAACTTCCATTGCACCGATAATTCCGATTAACTTCATGTTTATGATATCCTCCAATAACTTTCCTTCTGGTTTCTTCTGCGGCCTGCATCCGCACACCGTAACCGGCTGCAGCGGACTCTCCGCTCTTTTGTGATTCCTGTTACAGAATACCATAAAATCCGAATCTGTGGTATCTTTTTTCTTTGCTGTTTTCCGATTCTATGGTATAATAGCAGGAAGCGAGGAAATACCGTGGCTGAGGTTCACGGTCATATCCTAAATTTCTCATTTACGAAGGAGGATCTTATCTATGGAATATACAACAAAAGGTACCTGTTCCAGAAAAATTCTGTTTGAGGTAGAAGACGGTAAAGTACACAACGTACAGTTCGTAGGCGGATGCAACGGAAACACACAGGGTGTTGCAAGACTCGTTGAGGGCATGGACGTAAACGAAGCCATCTCCCGCATGAAAGGCATCGACTGCAACGGACGCGGAACATCATGTCCAGACCAGCTTGCAAAAGCACTGGAACAGGCTATCCAGAAATAACTTTTTTTACGCTTGCTCTTTTTTATTATAATACCTCCCCGGGGAATGCTCACCCCGGGGAGTTTGTAATTTATCCACTTCTGTTTTTTCTTTTCTGATGCAGCACAGCTTCCCTGCCGCCTGCTTTCTTCCAGTTTTTCTTCTATATTAATAGCACAGTCTTTCTTCCAGCCACCGGACTGCTTTATCTGTCCCATTTGTCGCAGAGACTGTTGATCTGATCGGCAAATTTCGAAAGGTCTTTGTTAGCACCGCCTTTGTTTCTTGTAATGACGGTGAGCAGCCGCTGACCAGCCGCAACGAGACGATCGAAGACGGCATTTCCGCTGCTTCTCGTGCGCAGTGTTCCTGCGTTTGCCGTTGTTTCCTTCTGGATCGGAATGCCGACGGTTTTTTCGATGAATTCATTTTCTTTCAGGTCAAATACCGTGCCGGAGAACGGAGCCATCGCCGGGTAGCGGAATTCGTCCCACAGTTTTTCTGCAAAAATTTCCGTCACTTTATCTTCGCCGTGCGTTACGAAAACGCGGTCCGGTTTTGCCTGCAGACTGCCCGCCCATTTGAGCAGTCCTTCCTGATCTGCGTGGCCGCTCATGCCCGGGAACTGGATGATGTGCGCGTTCACATGAACCTCTTCCTGGAACAGTTTCACTTCCTTCGCGCCTCCGATCAGCGCCCGTCCCAGTGTACCGACGGCCTGATAGCCGACGAAAAGAACCGTGCTCTCCTGCCGCCAGAGGTTGTGTTTCAGATGATGCTTGATTCGTCCCGCATCGCACATGCCGCTCGCGGAGATAATGACCTTCGGGGTTTCGTTGAAGTTGATGGCTTTCGATTCATCGGATGTAATCGAGAGCTTTAAGCCCGGAAACAGAATCGGATTAATGCCCTGCGCAAGGAGCGCAGCTGCATCGGAATCGTAGCACTCTTTCTGATGATCGCGGAAAATATTGGTTGCCTCAACGGCAAGCGGACTGTCCACGTAAACCGGGAATTCGCCGTGACCGTGAACCAGATGTTCTGCCTTAATTTCACGAATAAAGTACAGCATCTCCTGCGTTCTGCCGACAGCGAACGACGGGATCACGAGGTTGCCGCCGCGGTCGAGCGTTTCCTGAATGATTTTTGCCAGTTCCGGCACGTAATCCGGTTTCGGTCCGTGGCTGCGATCGCCGTAGGTGGATTCCATAATCACGTAATCGGCGCTCTCCGGGTACTCCGGGTCGTTGATCAGCGGCTGATGGATATTTCCGATATCGCCGGAGAAGAGCAGTTTTTTCGTCACACCGTCCTCTGTCAGCCACAGCTCAATGGATGCGGAGCCGAGCAGATGACCGGCATCGAGAAAACGGATCTGAATGCCGTCCGATAGTGTCACACGCTGATGATACGGAATGCCTTCCAGCAGACGGATCACGCCGAGGGCGTCCTCCATTGTGTATGGTGTGACGTAATCTTCTTTTCCCGCCCGGCGGTTCTTGCGGTTCCGCCACTCGGCCTCGGCGAGCTGAATGTGTGCGCTGTCGCGGAGCATGATGTCCGAAAGCGCTACCGTCGCCGGAGTCATATAGATTGGACCGCGGAAACCGTGCGCATACAGCAGCGGCAGATTTCCGGTGTGATCGATGTGCGCGTGCGTGATCAATACAAAATCAAGCTGGGATGCCGGAACCGGAATCGGCTTGTTTTCATAAATATTCGGTCCCTGCTCCATACCGCAGTCCACTAAAAACTTCTTCCCGGCAGCCTCCAGATAATAACAACTGCCCGTCACTTCATGTGTTGCTCCAAGAAATGTAAGACGCATAAGATGCCTCCTGTTCTCCCGTGTTTGTTCGGGGACAAAATGTTGTCACTGCGGGTCAAATCACGCGTTATGCGTTTGGCCCGTTATCGCGGCCAGCAGTCGTCAAGTTCCCATGCCAGCATGGTCTTTGACGCGTTGTCCGCGAAAATAATCTGAAATTCCTTTTGTATTTTATGCTTATTCTCTCTTTTTTTGATTATTATAGCATAATATCTGGCAGATTCCAACGGAATTTTAAAGCAGATTGCACAACAATCTTGATATTTTTGTTCAATTATGGGCATCGGCTTGTAGAAGCGTACAGAAAAGAGGCACCGGTATTCCTGCAGTAATACCGATGCCTCACTTATCGGGGCCAGCCGATGTTCCGTATGATCACTCACACGCTGAACATAGTAACACATGATGACTCAGATCTGTGTTGTGGTTGGAAAAAGGAATTTCGACGCGTTGAAAATCCTGAAAGATCTACGTTTTCGTCTTAATATATTCATTGTTATAAGGTTTCTATAGGGGACTGGCCCCGAAAGGGAATGAGGGAGTGTGTAAATTACTGGGTTAAAAACTGTTTCCGTTTGTTTACACCTACTCTCTTGTGTTTACATAAATTATAATTATTATCCGTTTTAGTTTGAATTTTTATAAAATCCTTAACATTCTTCTTTAGCCGATATAGATGCCATCTGTTACGCTTCCACCATTTTCAGTAACACCGTTTTTCGTACAAGAATGATATCCTCTTAAACGATAGTAATATCCTTTTTCTACCTTTATTTGTGTGCTAAAATACAAACAATCTGTATTGTAATCTACATTCCCCCATTTTTTATAGCTATAAAAATTACCATCACCACTTGAACGCTCTAAATAGACATTTAATTTTACAGTATTGCAACTAACATTACATTCGGTTCCACCAGTTATACCAACGTATCCATTTCCATTATTTGTGATTCTTACAAATCCTTCCAACAAATACGTACTTCTAGCAATACTTTTATATGTTCCTAATGCTTCATTATCATTTGTTAATACAGATCCATCTATAATACTTCCTAAATAATCTAACGATTCCGCCTGCACATTTACCATATTAAATGTCATTGTAAAAATCATTATAGCACAAAGAAACATACTTTTTAAACTAATACGTCTTTTCATATACCCTCTTTCTCTCGTCTTCATCACTTATACTATATACGTGCATATTCGTAGAAAATTACATATTATACTGCATTTCATTCAATATTTTTATTATTTCCTCTTTTTCAATATTCCCTCCGAGCTGATAATACGCATCCTTGTATTTCCACGTTGCATAATAATATTCTTCATTATTTTCTAATAATTTTCCCATTTCAACATTAATCTCTTCATCTAATGTTTCAACTTTTATCTGTTGTCTATCTTTCCAATTCCCTTGAGATAAATCTTTTTCATTGGCTGCCAAATGGAAATATATCGAATATCCATTATACTCATATTTAATCACAGCCATTTGTGTTTCTTCAAACATCATAAACTTATTATATTTCATTCCATTCGGAATGTAATAAAATTCCGGAACTGCAATATGCAAAGTATCCTCTATTTTTCGCGCCGCTTCATCAATACTTCCACCTGACGGTTCTCTATCTTCACCATTATTCATCTTCGCCACATCACCAGTATTCCGAACCCCACTAATCGTCTCCACCAACCGAATCCGATTTGCCTCGCTCATCATACTGGCTCCAAAAACGCACGCTCCCACAACCAACACAACACCAGCCGCCTTTGCCGTCTGTACCCAGTGTTTTGTTGTTTTCACTCTCTTCGCAATCTGTTTCTGTCTCTTCGCCTGCTTCTCGCGTTCCACCTTTTTCTCCACGATCTGACGGCGGATCTCCAGTGTTTTTTCTGTCGGATTCCCTTCCGCGTCCGCGAGTCCTTCCTTCTGGAGGCGCTGCTGGAAGCGCTCGTACATTGCGTTCAGTTCTTCCTCTGAGAGCGCAGGCGCAGCCTCCTGTTCTGTTGCTGTGTTTCCTTCCTCTGCCTTTACAACTGCCGATTCCCCTTCCACCGTTTTCGAATCCGCAGCCATTTTTTCTTCTATCGTCTGCTCCAGTTTCTTTTTCAGCTGTTCTTCTTTTTCTATCTTTTTCATCTTCTTCCGTTCCTCGGCATTTTCCATGTTGTAACCGCTCTTGACTTTTTTTCTTCTTGAGGGGATAATAAAAGCCAAATGATATTATCAAATTCCAGGGAGGAATTCTCATGAAGCATATTGTTCTGACAGGCGGAGGTACCGCCGGCCATGTTACCCCGAATATTGCCCTGATTCCAAAATTAAAGGAAGCAGGTTATAAAATCTCTTATATCGGTTCCTACGACGGTATGGAGCGCAAGCTGATCGAAGATCTCGGCATTCCGTATTACGGAATTTCATCCGGAAAGCTGCGCCGCTACTTCGATCCGAAAAACTTTTCCGATCCATTCCGCGTCGTAAAAGGCTACTTTGAAGCAAAAAAACTGCTCAAAAAGCTGAAACCAAACGTTGTCTTCTCCAAAGGTGGCTTCGTTTCGGTACCGGTTGTCCTTGCCGCCAAAGCATGTAAAGTCCCGGCGCTCATCCATGAATCAGATATGACGCCTGGCCTGGCAAATAAGCTGTGTATTCCGTCCGCTGCAAAGGTCTGCTGTAATTTCCCGGAAACCGTTAAATGTCTCCCGGAAAACAAAGCCGTTCTGACCGGAACGCCAATCCGCCAGGAACTGCTGTCCGGCGATGCGCGGGAAGGCCTGAAGTTCTGCGGATTCAATGCCGCAAAACCGGTTATTCTCGTCATCGGAGGAAGCCTCGGTTCCGTCGCTGTCAATAATGCGGTCCGTTCTATTTTACCAGAACTTCTGAAAGATTTCCAGGTGATTCATCTCTGCGGTAAAGATAAACTGGATGCATCCTTAAATGGTACCGAAGGTTACGTTCAGTTCGAGTACATCAAAGATGAGCTCCCGGATCTCTTCGCTGCAGCAGATCTGATCATCTCCCGCGCCGGCGCAAATGCGATCTGCGAAATCAGTGCTCTGGCAAAACCAAACATTCTGATTCCGCTTTCTGCCAATGCCAGCCGCGGAGACCAGATTTTAAATGCGCGTTCCTTTGAGCGTCAGGGTTACAGTAAAGTTCTGGAAGAAGAATCCGTGAATGCGCAGACTCTTCAGTCCGCAATCCGTGAGGTTTACGAAAACCGTCAGACCTACATCAATGCGATGAAGAAGAGCAGCCACACCGATTCCATCGGCCGCATCCTTTCCCTGATCCAGGAATGCGAACGCAAATAGTAACTACAGAAATCCCCTTTCTCTGGCTTTGTCAGCAAAGTGCTGGCAAAGCCATTTTTTCGTCCGGGTCATTTTCACCCGCAGATTTCCGATGGTGATACCCATTTCGGATGCTACTTCCTTTTCCGAACGCTCATGCACCTTGATTTCACGCGTAATATAATAACCCGATTCATCATGATCTTTCAGTGCATCCATCACTTCCCGCAAAAAATGATTTCTCTCCTGCTTTTCTTCCTCTGCAAGCGTCGGAAGTTCCATCTCTTCCGCCCGAAGATCCTCATCCAGTTCGTTCCAGTCAAAACGTTGTGCTTTTCTTTGATAATCAATTCCCAGATTCTTTGCAGCGACACGGACCCAGCCTTCTACTCTGTCTTCATCCAGCGCATCAATATTCAGGTACAGTTTCACCATCGTTTCCTGTGCGATATCATCCGCATCGGCTTCATTGTGTACCACCTGCATTGCGGCTGAATAGGCTGTCATTACATACTTTTTATATATTTCTGAAAAGTTATTTTTGTCCATTGTTCTCCGCCCCTGTTCGTCTGTCATTGATTCTTTTTCTGGCTGCTGCCAGCCTTTTCTCAGGCCTTCAGCTCTGCCGTCACGCTCTCAATGATCTGCTCTTTTACCGCATCCTCGAGAGTTCCCTGCTTCCATGCAGCAATACCGGCATTGTCACCTTCATATCTTGGAATCAGATGCATATGGAAGTGGAATACCGTCTGTCCTGCTGCCTCACCATTGTTCTGTACCAGATTGAAGCCATCGGAATGAAGCGCTTTCGTCATGGCCGTCGCCATTTTTTTGCCGAGAATCATTGCTTTCGCTGCGGTTTCATCCGGAATTTCATAAATGTTTGCAAAATGCTGTTTTGGAAGAATCAGCGCATGTCCTTTCGTTGCCGGTCCCTGATCCAGAATGACACGGAACTCATCGTCCTCATACAGTGTTGCGGTTGGAATTTCTCCGTTTGCTAATTTACAAAAAATACAATCCATGATCTTTTTCTCCTTTACTTTTTTTAATTTTTCTGTTGTTCAAAATCCCGTTCTGCACGGTTCCGAACAACTCTATTTTCTCACTATTTGTCGAAAAATGTCAAAAAATGCAGAACGCTTTTTGTTGCGCGCTCCCCCTTTTCAATGCTAAACTTTTGCCTAATCAAAAATCATTATCTACGCATCATAAGGAGGATACGGCTATGTCAAAAGAACCAACAACCAATTCACAGGGCTTATCGGAAGAATGTCACGCTATGATTTCCCGGATTTCACATGAGGTTCGAAATCCTGTTGCGGTTATCCACAGCTTTCATCAGCTTCTTCTTTTAGCGCATCCGGAGCTTTCCAACGATCTCTATTTTCAGAAAATCCAGGAAAATATGGCTTTTCTGAACTCCCTGCTCGATGAGCTCTCCTGCTATAATCATTCATATCGGGCGGTACGCGCTTACGTGAATCCTTATCTTCTGCTCCAGAATCTCTGTGCCGATACCGGCGTTCTCCTCGAAAAACAACAGATTTCCATTGAACTTGTCAAGGAATCTGCCATTCCGCGCTTTGCCCTTGATACCACGCAATTCCGTCAGCTTTTTCTGAACCTGATCCGAAATGCGGCGGAAGCAATGCCTTCCGGCGGAACGATCAAAATCTCTCTCTGTTTCGACGGTGACTTTCTGACCATCCGTGTGCAGGACACTGGCTGCGGAATCCCCGCCGAGGATCTGCCGACTCTCTTTGACCTTTTTGTCACACATAAGAAAAACGGAACCGGCCTTGGACTTGCCATCTGCAAGGAAATTGTAACCGCACACGACGGCACGATTTCCGTTTCTTCCGTTCCCGGGGAAGGAAGCACCTTTACGGTCGTTTTCCCCTTTTCCTGATCCTTGCCATTCCCGGATAGAAAACCGCCATTAGGACTGCACCTGCCAGAAAACCGCCGATGTGTGCGAAGTTGTCCACATTTGAAGACTGGAATCCGACCAGCAGCGAAAGGACAGCCATGACGGCCATCCGCCGGAAGGTGAGATCCTCCAGCCTTCCTTTCCGAAATGCCAGAAGAACAAGCATCGCTCCGACAGCAGAAAAAATCGCTCCCGAAGCGCCGGCGGAAACTGCCGGTGCTTCCCCTGTTTTCATCAGGGACAGTTCATGCAGATACGAGCACAGATTTCCGACGAGTCCGCCGCCCAGATAGATGACCAGATAACGGATCTTTCCAACTGCGCGTTCCAGGTAATCCCCAAGGAACAAAAGAAGCAGCATGTTGTTGATCAGATGCTGGATGCCAAAGTGAAGAAACATACTCGTAAACAGGCAATAGTATTCTCCGCTCTCAATCAGCGGCGCATACGCCGCACCGCAGTCCATCATATGTCTGGAGCTCTCTGTCCCTCCGGTCAGTGTGACTGCAAGGAATACCAGAATATTGCATACGACGATGACCAGATTGATGCTGTTTTTTGATCTCTTCCACATACGGTCCACGATATCTTCGTTCGGATCGTAACTGTTTTTCCTTTGTTCTTCCATTACATCATTTCCTTATCTGTGCTATTTTTTTATTATAATTTAATTCATTTGTAAATGCAAGAAATCGTCAAATTTTTTTCTTTTTTGATAAACGTTTTTCGACAATTATTGACGCTTCACAACGGCTTTCGACGTTTTATGACGTTATTTTTTACATTATTTCTCTTTTTAGCTTTATACATAATTTTCTTTTCTATAATATTTTTGTTTCATTCGCATAACTTTTTTCTTCGATCATTCTGCCATATTGTTTCAACTCACAGTCGGTATTTCACGGAGTCTGACATGTCGAAAATAGTTCGACTGTGACTTGCCTCATGTCAGTGGAGGATACCGATTTCTCTCCGCCCGCCACTGCCGTTATGTTTCTTTTAGCAATTCATCCCACCGCTTCAGAAACGGGGGACTTCTTGTCTACTGGTGTTAAAAATAACGCATCCAGCACTTTCTCCAAATCGAAAAAGTGTAATGCGTCATTTTTCTCTAATTTCTGTTTTTCTCTCCCGCCTTATACCGGTATTTCTTCCCGGCAAATGAGATATCGTCTCCATCCTCCAGCTTCTTTTTTGTCTCGCCCATCAATGGAACGCCATTCACCGTTGTTCCGTTCCGCGAATTCAGATCCAGCAGATAATCTCCCTCTTCTGTACTGACCAGCTTTGCGTGAAGGCGGCTTACCGTACGGTATGGCAGAATTACATCTGCCGCCGCTGACAGTTTTCCAATCAATGTGCTTCCGCGTTCAATCGGGATCAGCGGAAGATCAATCGGATCTATCGGAATCAGATATGCCCTTCCCTCATCCTCCGGGCTGGTCAGCAGTTCCGTTTTTCCAAACAGATCCTCTTCATGCCCCTCCAATTCCATCAGGCTGTGCATCTTTCTGTTTTCCTGTTCTTCATTCTTTTCCCATGTTTTCTCTTTTTCGACTGAGGAATCCCTTCTCCATCCCTGCTGTTCTGTATCGCTTTGCGGATTCCATGTTCCATATTTCTGTTTTAAGCCCTTCCGATTCTGATATTCCGAAAATACATCTCCTGTTTCTCCTTGTTTCCGGATTCCTGCGGCCTTCCCATAGCTTCCTGTTTCTGTTCCCGACTGCCGCTTTTTCCATCTGCTGACAAGTTCCAATGCCAGACTTACAATTCCCACAACAGCCGCCGCTCCTCCCAGCACCAGATACCAAACAGTTTCAGCCTGTGTCCACCGCAGTGCCAGCACACCTCCCAGAAATCCGATGCAGATCACTGCTTCCACAATATTTTTCCAGCGTCCCTCATCCTTTTCTTCCTCCGCTTCCACAAAAAAATTTTCCGCCGCTTCCGCTTCTTGTTCTTCCCAAAGTGTTTCCTCCATCTGTACAGGCGGATTTTCTTCCCTGGGACGCTCTTTTCCCTCCTGCTCCGTCGTTTCTTTCTTCTCTTTCCCTGTCTGATATAAGAGTGCCCGAATCATCTCAACCGAAAAGATCTCCGCCGAAATCTCCCGATACAGTCCATACCCGAGTACCACCGCATCCTGCTCCTGGTGATCCAGCTTCGGCAGCAGATATTCCATCAGCTCCCGGATCTGCTTCTGAAAACAGCCTGTGTGTCCCTGCTTTCCCGGCAGATAACAGAAGGAAAAGTTCTCCAGATTTGCATCTGCAAAAACCAGCTCCGGCTGCAGAACGAGGCCGTCCGGTGCAAGCAGGTACTGCCCCAGTTCTTCGAGAAGATCCAGCAGCTGTTCAAACAGTTTCCGCAGCGCCTCCGCCCCAATCGAGCGCTGTTCAAACACACTCTGAAGCGACTGCCTTGATGTCACCTCATAGTAAAACAATGTTTTATCATCCATTTTCCCGATTTTGCAGTCCAAAAGCCCTGGGATTGCGTTTGTCAGCAGCATACGAATCTGATACGACGCCGTGTCCGGCTCTTTTTCCTCCTGTAAAATAACATATGTATGATTCAAATCTCTTTTATAATCAATCTGCATTTCTCCGCTTCCGTCCTTACTTCTGGTTCCAGATCTGTTTTACTGCCCGTATCTTCCGGATCGTTTTCACCGGATTGTTTCTCCTGCTTTCACTCAAAACCGAATATTCCCATGCGTTCCGGCTCCAGATTGGCAGAATGTTTCCTTCTGCTTTTATCTGAATCTCTTTTTCTCTGCATTCCGTCTGTACAGTCACCGGTTCAGCCGGAAGCGGTATCTGGGAAATCCACCACTCCATCCGGCTTTGGGCGGCTGCCTCTCCTTTTTCCACAGACAGACGGCCTTCACTGGCGGCAAGCATTGTGCTTTCATATGCCGCAAATGTATACCAGCTCCGTGCGTGCACAAAAAAGGTCAGCGACAGCAGAAGAAAAATCACCATCAGAACAAGCGGCACGACCAGAACTGCCTCTACCGTAATACTTGCTTTTCTCATTTTCACTTTCAAAGCATTCCGCACCTCCCCACAAATCCAAGCAGCAGAAACGGCACCAGCGGTATGGAATCCTGTTTCCGTATTTTCTTCCGCATCAGAAGGACTCCGCAGAGTACCGAACAGAGAATGAGTCCCAGCGTCAGAACGCCGAATGTCTGCCCAAATCCCAGCCAGATTCCAACCGTCAGAAGCAGAAGGCCGTCCCCGTATCCCACCTGTTCCCGTGATATATAACTGAGCGTCAGAAATCCCGCTCCCGGCAGCAGGGACAGCAGCCATTCCAGCCACGATGTCTGTTCCACCAGAATCTGCCATCCAATGCCTGCAAGGAATAAAACACCGGTCAGGACAAGGCTGATCTGCCGTTTCCTCACATCCATTCCGGCAAGAATCCCCAGATACAGCAATATAATTGCACTCTTTACTTCTTCCTGATACACAGCCGCGGCCTGCCACTCAAAATGTGATTAAATATACTTATCACATCGAGATAATGTAAGTTCTCACGAATCTTACTTACT
>OMGY01001443.1_pt1 | contig 21614 bp, 20 predicted proteins | sample 1674461 | NCBI WGS metagenome assembly OMGY01 (sample SAMN05578579, study PRJEB25193) | human gut metagenome | biome: Human Microbiome; feature: human-associated habitat; material: feces | host: Homo sapiens | place: USA:Birmingham
GCGCCCTGATCAAGACCGAGATGGACAGTATGCCTACGGAGCTGGATGAACTGCAGCGTAAGGTGACACAGCTGGAGATCGAGGAGACCGCTCTGAAAAAAGAGGATGACCGGATCAGTAAGGAACGTCTGGCAGATCTGCAGAAGGAACTGGCAGAGTTAAAGGATCAGTTCAACACTAAAAAGGCACAGTGGGATAACGAGAAGGCATCCGTGGATAAACTTTCCAAACTGCGGGAAGAGAGAGACCGCATGAATAATGAGATCCAGATCGCAGAGCGGGAAGGAGACTATGAAAAGGCCGGCAGATTAAAATACAGCGAACTGCCCGCACTGGAGAAGCAGCTGGCACAGGAAGAGGATAAGGTAGGAGAATCCGATCTGTCTCTGGTACATGAAAAAGTATCGGAGGAAGAGATCGCAAGGATCATTTCCCGCTGGACCGGCATTCCGGTAGCCAAACTGACCGAGAGTGAGCGTAACAAGACCCTCCATCTGGACGAAGAACTGCACAAACGTGTGGTGGGTCAGGACGAGGGTGTGACCAAAGTCACCGAAGCCATCATCCGTTCCAAAGCCGGGATCAAGGATCCCAGCAAGCCCATCGGCTCCTTCCTGTTCCTGGGACCTACCGGTGTCGGTAAGACGGAGCTGGCCAAGAGTCTGGCGGCAGCACTGTTCGACGATGAGAATAATATGGTACGTATCGATATGAGTGAGTACATGGAGAAGTATTCTGTCTCTCGTCTGATCGGAGCGCCTCCCGGATATGTAGGATATGAGGAAGGTGGTCAGCTGACCGAAGCTGTCCGGAGAAAACCTTACAGCGTGGTACTGTTCGATGAGATCGAGAAGGCACATCCCGATGTATTCAATGTACTGTTACAGGTACTGGATGACGGCCGTATCACGGATTCTCAGGGTCGTACCGTAGACTTTAAGAATACCATACTGATCATGACCTCCAACATCGGCGCAAGCTATCTGCTGGACGGTATCAACGAAGACGGCACCATCAAGCCGGAGGCAGAGGCGGCAGTCATGAACGACCTGCGGGCACATTTCCGTCCGGAGTTTTTGAACCGTCTGGATGAGACAATCCTGTTCAAGCCTCTGACCAAGGACAATATCGGCGGCATCATTCATCTGATCATTGCCGATCTGAACAGACGTCTGGAGGATAAGCAGCTGACCATCCGTCTGTCGGAGGAAGCTATGCAGTATATCGTGGACAATGCTTATGATCCGGTCTACGGTGCACGGCCTTTGAAGCGTTATATCCAGAAGTACGTGGAGACCCTGGCAGCCAAGATGATTCTGGCAGATCAGGTAGAAGAAGGCGATACCATTGTCATTACCGTGGAGAATGATCAATTGGCCGCCAAGTGCGAAAAAGGATCGAAAAATCAATAATCTGTAAAATAAAACAGGAGCAAAGATGATGATACTTGTCATTTTTGCTCCTTTCGTTTACAATATAACTCTGTCAAAAACAGGAAAAGAGAGGAAAACGTTATGATACCACAGGATCCCGTAATGTTATTAAGCTTTATAAATTTAAAACTCCGTGATTTCTACGGAAGCCTGAAACAGCTCTGCGATGATCTGGATGTGAAGGAACAGGAGATCACAGATAAACTGGCAGCCATTGACTATCATTACGATGAAGAGAGGAATCAGTTTGTATAATACGAGCAGTACCAATCCCACAGGAAAAAAGGGAACCAGATGCCTAATCTGTACCGGTTGTGGTAGATGTCCAGGAGTGATCCGGGGGATGCAGGTGGTGACGGAAAAGCTGGAACTTCCTCCGTTAACATTACAAAATCCGGACGGTAAACGGCTGATGACTGTGGATATTGGTACCACTACCATTGCCATGCAGTTGTATGACATGACCGGTAAAGTGGTGGACAGCTTTCCCAGTGTGAATCCCCAGGTCAGCTATGGTGCCGATGTGCTCTCACGGATAGAGGCAGCGAAGGATCCGGGAAAAGCGGCAGATATGCAGAAAAAAGTCCGTGACCTCATGGAAAAAGGAGTGCAGCGTTTTTCCAAAAAGCTGCAGCCGCAGGAGACTCTGCAGATGGTCGTTGCGGCAAATACCACCATGACCTATCTGTTCATGGGCTGGAATCCGGAGGAACTGGGCAAAGCACCTTTTACAGTCAGTCATAGCGGCGCAGTGGAGACAGAAATTGCAGGAGTGGCCTGTCATATCATACCGGGATTGTCAGCCTTTGTAGGCGGCGATATTACTGCCGGAATATTGGCCATTGGAATGCTCGAACAGGAGGCCTCCACCCTGCTCATCGATCTTGGAACCAACGGGGAGATGGCACTGGGAAACCGGCACAGATTACATGCCTGTGCCACGGCGGCTGGCCCTGCTTTCGAAGGCGGAGCCAACCGGGGCATCTGGGGCGCGGATATGGTGAGACTGTTACAAAAACTTCTGGAAGAGGGGCTGATGGACGGACAGGGTCTTTTGAAGGAACCTTATTTTACGAAAGGAGTCCGTATCGGCGATGTGCTGGTGACGAAGGAGTCCGTGCGTGCAGTGCAGCTGGCAAAAGGAGCCATTGCCGCAGGCATTGAGATTCTGGCGGACAGCTATGGCATAAGATTTTCGGACATTTCGAAAGTGGTGCTGGCGGGAGGATTCGGTTATTATCTGGATCCGAAGGCGGCTGTGGCTATCGGGCTGCTTCCGGAAGAACTGGCAGATTGCACGGTGACCGGCGGCAATACGGCACTGAGCGGTGCAGCCATGGTGGGCAGTCGGATCCTTACAGCAGGTGGAAAGCAAACGGCGGAAGGAACATTGCCAGATGGTGGGGATGACCTTCGAAAACGGCAGGAATTGCAGATACGTATCCTAAATCTGGCGGAGGAAGAGAAGTTCCCTGAGACCTTTCTGACGAAGATAAATTTTAACTAAAAATATACAAAAAGCATAACAAATGGCAGAAAATGTTGTTCCATTCTGGTAATTATTATGCTATAATTTTAAATATCTATAACAAGTACCGGAGGGTATTAAATGAGTACGAATGTTGAAAAACCAAAGAAATCTCTTTTTACGGGGAAAAAAGAGACGACTTCCGAAAAGAAGCCGAAGCCTGAAAAGGCAGTGAAGGGAAAGAAGGCATCTGCGGAGAAGAAGCAAAAGGCTCCGAAGCAGAAAAAGAGTGGAAAGAGCTCGAAACTGCTCAGCATCCGCAACAAGATCGTTGTATGTTTCCTGGTGCCTATTGTGTTTATGGTGATCATCGGTGTGTCAGCATACCAGAAATCCGCAGAAGGATTAAGCGAGAAATTCACCGATTCCACATTACAGACGATGCGTATGGCCACGGAAAATCTGAATATGAGCTGTGATTTTATCCGCTCAGAGGGTCTGAAATATGCTTACGATGATGATCTGCGGAAATATTTCCTGGGAATGTTCGAAGATAATCCCGTGGATAAGTTGAATTTCCTGACATCTACGAAGTCCAACCTTCTGTCGGTGCAGACCTCCAACCCGTTCATCAGCCACATGCACATTATTCCCAAGAAGGGAGTAAACCTTCTGTCCACTAAGCTTTCATCCGGTGTGGACGGTTTCCTGGATGAGTACAAGGAAGACGTGGCAAGCGGGGAAGGCAGAAGAAGTATCCCGCAGTGGATCGACAGTCATCCTGTACTGGATGAAAAGGTAACGGAGACCGAAAAAGATTATATTATGGCCTTCGAAATGATGAGCCAGTCGAACAATGCCTGCGTTGTCATCGATATCAAGCCTTCTGCTATTACGGATTTCATGGAAGAGATCGATATCGGAGACGGCAGTATCATCGGATTTGTAACTCCCGGAGGCAGAGAACTGGTTGTTGAGAACGTAGAAGAAGGAAAAGAAAGTGTCCTTCCGGAAGAGGGAAATGTATTCTCCGGACAGGAGTATTATACAGCTGTCATGGATGAGGCAGTAGCGGATGCAGGTACTGCGGAGGTAGATTTCCAGGGTGAGAAGTATCTTTTCATTTACAGCCACAGTGCAGATATCGGCTTTACCACCTGTGCACTGGTACCTATGAGAGTAGTGACCAGTCAGGCTACCGAGATCCGCAACATGACCATCGGTCTGGTGATCCTGGCATGTGTGATCGTAGTGATCGTAGGTATCTTTATCACTGCAGGTATTGAGAATAACATGAGACGCATTTCCAGAAAGTTCGGTGATGTGGCGAAGGGTGATCTGACGGTTACCGTATCTGCCAAGGGACATGATGAGTTCCAGGATCTGGCAGGCTCGGCTACCAACATGATCACGAATACGAAGAAGCTGGTCAATCAGGTAAGCAATGCTACCGGAGAGCTGGAAGTGTCTGCACAGAACGTGGGACAGGCTTCTGAACTGATTCATGAGTATTCACAGGATATTACCCGTGCCATCGGTGAGATCAACGAAGGTATGGAAGAACAGTCCAGACATGCACAGGAGTGCGTGGAGAAGACCGATATCCTCTCCAATGAGATCCAGGAAGTCAGCCATGTGGTAGAACGTGTGGAGAAGCTGGTAGGCGAGACGGAAGGCATGATCAACAAGGGAATGGAGATCGTACAGGTACTGGGTGATCGTGCTGGCGAGACAACACAGATGACTGTGAAAGTGAGTGAGAGTATCGAATCTCTTCGCAAGGAATCTGAGATCATCAACAGTTTCGTAGCTACGATCACAGAGATCACAGAGCAGACCAACCTGCTGTCATTGAATGCTTCTATCGAGGCAGCCAGAGCGGGAGAGGCTGGACGAGGCTTCGCTGTAGTAGCAGAAGAGATCCGTAAGCTGGCAGATGATTCTGCAAAGGCAGCCGGCGAGATCCGCAACAATGTGGCCAACATTACAGCCCAGACCCAGAACAGCGTGGAGAGTGCAAGCCAGGCGAAAGCAATGGTAGAACTCCAGACCAAAGCTGTGGAAGAAGTGATCGCAGTATTCCGCGAGATGCAGGAGCGTATGGGCCAGCTGATCGAGGGACTGAAAGATATCGTGGTAAGCACGGAGAAGGCAGACGGTGAGCGTAGCGCTGCTGTGGCAGCCGTGAAGAATATCTCCGATATCATTGAAGAGACCGCAGGCAGTGCCGAGACCGTCAACGATGTGGCCAATAAGCTTCTGAACCATGTGGAGAAGCTGAGCACTACTGCAAGTGTACTGGATGAGAATATGGAAGGACTTAAGAACGAGATTTCCGTATTCAAGATCTGAGTATAAATAAAAAAGTAACATACAGAGGAGATCCGGGAGATGAGAGTCTCGGGTCTCCTTTTTTGCAAGCATGTTTTATTGCGGCAGCAGGAATGGTCACTTTTGAGAATGCATATATTTTCTGTGAAAGCGTGAAATGGACGGCTTGAAATGAAAAAAGTACTGGCGGGAATTCTGATCTTTGACATGCTTCTGGGAATCTTGTGTCTGGCAGTGGGAACGGAACGATACGCAGAGCAGAAGTCATATGGAACCTATATAGAAACAGACACCGGCGTGTGCGGGACATCAGGAGAACCGAAAAAGATCGCGCTGACCTTTGACGACGGGCCGCATCCGAAGTATACGGAACAGCTTCTGGATGGATTGAAGGAGCGGGGAGTGGTAGCTACTTTTTTCGTGACGGGAGAGAATGCGGAGAATTACCCGGACATTATCCGGAGAGAACAGGACGAAGGACATCTGATCGGGAACCATACCTATAGTCACATACAGCTCACTTCCCGCAACCGGGAGACCTTTCGGGAGGAGTTGGTGCAGACCAATGAAATTCTCGAAGAAATCACAGGGGAGAAAATAAGCTTTGTCCGGCCGCCTTACGGCAGTTGGGACAAAAGCTTTGAGAAAGAACTGAATATGTTCCCGGTTCTGTGGAATATCGATCCTCTGGACTGGTGTTCCCACAATGCAGACTGTATTGCGTCCAAAGTGGTGGAGAAGGCGGGGGACGGCGATATTATTCTGATGCATGATTATTATGAGACTTCTGTCACCGCAGCACTGGAAGTAGTGGATATTCTGCAGAAAAGAGGCTTTCAGTTCGTAACGGTGGAGGAAATCCTGTTTGACTGAATCATTGTAAAACAAGAGCCACCTGAGTGATAAAATTCGCCGGATCCTTATGCTGGGGAGGACCTTCCAGATAAGTATGCCGTACCGTGCCTGACAGAGACAGATTCTGCGCAGCTGCGTAGGCAGACAGTTCTCTACGGGCATCCGGGAGTGATTCGTAACAGCCGTGATAGAAGATGCCGAGAGCTTTCTGCTCCGGCAGATGCACCACATGTTCTCCCTTGCTGGCAGGAGGTACGGAGATACAACAGGTGAATTCTTCCGGATGTTCCAGATTGTACTCAATGAAAAACATCCGCATACTGCTGTCGGAGCCGTACAGATGAATGGCTTCCATGAAGACCTCCCGCAGGAATTCTTTGCGTTCTTCCACTCCGTTAAAAGCCCCCTTGCGGCAGTACACCGTCTGGGCGGGGAGGGTAAGAAACTGTATCACGGAAGCAGCCGGGGACGCAGTACGTTGCTTTAACTTCTCGATACTCTGCGTCAGGCCGTCTCGTAAGGCTTCCAGACGTTCGATCAATGGTTCCAGATCCGTGGATCCATTATAATAGGAGGAGATCTCATCCAGGGACAGCCCTAAATTCTGCAGTACCCGGATGGAGCGGATCAGGGAGATGGAATCCGGGGTATAATAGCGATTCCCGGCAGTTCCTTCTTTTTTATCCGGAAGCAGGAGACCTTTGGCTTCGTAGTTCAATATGATTCTTCTGGTGATGCCGATCGCTTTGGAGACTTCTCCGATGGACATCAGTCTTTTTTCACTTTTTCCGTTTTCTTCGTTTGATGACATCAAAAATATGCCTTTCTCAAAATTATCCTTGCATCGTACATCGATGTACGGATATAATTATTGTAATAAGCGTAGAAAAACATGTCAAGACACATACGATAAAACGAATGAGCTGCATCGGTTTGTGCGGCAAAGGAAGAATCATGATAAAAGTAGCTTTTTGTGATGACGATCTGTCAGTACTTAAGGAATTAAGCGTTCTGATGGACAGATATCGGGTAGAACGGAATCAGGATATTACTTATGCAGCATTTCACAGTCCGCTGGAATTGCTGTCGGAAGTAGAGCGGGGGACCCGGCTGGATATTATATTTCTGGATGTTCTGATGCCGGGACAGGATGGAATCAGTGCCGCCAGAGAGATCCGTAAGTATGATACTTCGGTGAAGATCATTTATCTGACATCCTCTTCGGAATACGCTGTGGATTCCTATGAAGTGGGGGCCTATTTTTATCAGTTGAAGCCTATCTGGCAGGAGAGCTTCTACCGATTGATGGATTCGGTACTCAGGGAGTGCCTCAGGAATGAAAAGAACAGTCTGATCCTGCGATGTAAGACGGGAATCACAAGGCTGGAACTGGACAAACTGAAGTATTGCGAGGTAACGGGGAGAAATCTGCTGCTTCACAAAGAGGACGGAGAAGTACTGGACAGCGTTGGTAAACTGGACGATTTGTGCGAACAGTTGAAGGATTATGAATGCTTTGTCCGTTGCCACAGGTCATATATGATCAATATGGATTATGTAAAGAGCATATCTAACAAAGCAGTGATCCTGTCGGACGGTACCCAGATCCCGATTCCGCATGGAAAATATTCGGAACTGAAAGACAAATTTTTTTCCTATTTCTTTCGTAAAAACCAGACATTTTTAGCATAAAACGACCGGAGAATTTTTTCTCCGGTCGTTTCATGTCATATTTGGGTCGATTGGTGTCAAAAACGGTCATAAATGGAAAAAATAAGGTATACTATCTTCAGACAACAGAGAACTGTTGTAAGAAGGAGGAAACTATTATGAAGAAAAAATATTTTGCATGCGCAATGGGACTGGTACTGGCATTGTCACTGGCAGCCTGCGGTGAGGAAGAGGTAGTTGTGGAGAACACCAACGAAGAAGTGACCCAGGAAGTACAGACCCAGGAAGTACAGACCCAGGAAGTGGCAGAAGCTCCCACAGAGACTGTAGCAGAGACAGGTACAGAAGCAGAGGGCGGTCCCCTGTTACAGGTGGCAGTTATGGAAATCCCGGATCTGAGTGGTACGGAATGGAACTTTGCCGGCGGTATGATCGATGGTGTTGAGATGGAAGAAGAGGATCTGAACGCAACACTGGAGACTTATGGCGGTACCTTACAGCTTGTATTTGGTGAAGACGGTGCAGTTACCATGGTACAGGGCGGCGGAAATGCAGAAGGTACTTATGAGTATTCCGATGACAACACAGCTATCAAGATGACACTTGATTTTGGTGGAACAGAGGTTACCTATGCCGGATTTTTGTCTGAGGTGGGAGATACTGTAACACTGATCGCTATGTCTGATATGAATGGTTATGACGGACTTTATTTTGTACAGTAAGATAGTTTGAAAAGATCTTAAAAAGACGAAAAGGGGAGGGAGAGTTAACGATGGAAATTGTGATTATCGTGTTGCTGCTTGCCTCCCTTTTTGGTGTCTGGCTATTGTCGGTGCGGCGTAAGCTGGAGACACAGGAAGAAAATATCCGGAATGCCATGTACCAGACTCTGGTACAGCTCTCCGCAGAGCGGGAGGCACTGGAAGGATTGGCGGAGTTTCTCGGACAGACCATGGATGCGGAGACTTTCCGGAGAATGAAACATTCGCTGGAGAGTGCACAGACTGCCGGAGAGGCCGGACTGCCGGAATGGGTGGCAGAACAACAGAGAGAATTATTGAGAGTACAGAAAAAAAATTGCAGAGATCTTGGAAGGCATGCCGCTTTTGCAGGCACAGGAGACTTATCAGAAGTACTGGAAAGCAGCAAAAAGCTATGAACATATGGTGGAGACCAGTGGACTGATTTATAACGATTCCGTGGAAAACTACAATAGTATGCTTCACAGAATACCGGATCGTATAGCAGCGGGAATCTGCGGGTTTCACCGGAAAAAGTTAATTGAGATCATGTAATCCACATACATTCTTAAGGAGGGTAAAACGATGGGATTATTTACAAACAACAAAAAGTTATGTCCAATCTGCGGAAATCCGACACCGAGACTGCTGGCATCCGCAGTGGAAGGGCAGAATCTCTGTAAGGAGTGTGCAGCCAAGATCGATCTGCCGGACGGCGTACTGAATTCCATGACGCTGGATGAATTTCGGGAATATATCAACTGTTATGATGCCAATAAGCCTCTGCGTGACAGTTTCACGGAGACTTACCGTTATGACTTCGGCTTTTTCAAGGGCAGTCTGCTGCTGGATATGGATCATCAGCTGCTGCGGCTGGGAGTTGTTGACACGGCATTTGCATTGGAGCCCTCCGACATTAAGTCCTTCCGTATTCTGGAGGACGGCGAGGTATTGTACGAAGGAGAAAAGGGGAACTTCCGGAGCTGCAAGAGTGATATCAAGGAACGTTTAAATGAGTTAAAGCCCAGGATCGACGAATACAGAATGCTGCGTCATCAGTATGAGATGATGGAGGAAATGCGTCGCAGTATGGAGGACAGCAGAAGAGACGATAACTTCAGAAGAGATGATCCGGATTACAGAGACCGTATGACCGAGCCGGACTTTAATATTCCGAATCCGGTGGAGAAATTCGCTGTGGAGATCACACTGGATCATCCTTACTGGAAGAGTTTCTACATAGAGACAGGAGCACCGAAGTTCGATTCCAATCAGCCCAGCACCATCGATTATCTGGATGATTATACCCAGAAGACGGAAGGACTGCATGCTCTGGCACAGAATCTGATGCAGATCATCGATCCCCAGGTACAGGAACAGGTAATAGATCCCCATGCCTCCACACAGAGCCAGCACACCCAGAGTACACCGCAGGCTGCACCGGTACAGACAGAGGATCCCACCGTGGCACTGCCCAAGTATAAGGCACTGCTGGATGCAGGCGTTATCACGGCAGAGGAATTCGAAGCGAAGAAGAAACAGCTGCTGGGACTGTAAACCAGGTATTACAAGAATACGGATTGGAGGAAACAGATGAAAAAGATATTACAGAGAATCGGACTGTTAGCAATGGCAGGAATGCTGCTGTGGGGCTGGCAGGGGATGGAAGCGAAAGCGGAAGTAACCGACGACACCATAGGCCTGGTACGAGATTACACAAAATTAGAAAACTGGGACTTCGCTTATAATCTTGAGCATTGCGAGCTGAATTGTGGTATGGGTGTCGGCTATGGAACTGGGTGCAATACTCCTTACCAGGATAATCATTATGTTATTTACATAGAGCCGGAGGATGGATATTGTTTTGCAGATAAGCCTACGGTTAAGGCAACGATAATGGATGACGCGGGAGACGTGATAAATTTCATTACGTTGACTCCAATTGGAAGAAGCAGTGCAACAACCGGCTATGGATATGAAGTATGTAGTTTGATCGGTAAGAAGGGACACTTAATCTTATATGCAGAAGCTGTAAACCTGGATCTGAGCACAAAGTTTATAGAAAATGAAGGCCTGCTTCCCAATGATACAACCAGTTCTTTCTCCTTTTATACAGGATGGAATTTGAGTTATGACTCTGTGACAATTCAGAGCATATCCTATCATATTACGAATGCTGCAGGTGATAATGCAGACGATTTGTTTCAGGTGGAAACGACTGATTATGCCGGCAACAACGGTGAAACAGTTGGACAAGGCGTAAAGGTAAGCTATAAGACACAGGATTGTGCTCCGTCCGGAAAATATACCATGACGGTTACAATGACTTATGATGATATAGTTCCTTATACCCGGAAAGAAGTTACCAGTTTCGAATTTACAGTAGGCGAGGCCGGGACCACTACGCCGGAGACCGATACATCGGAGTCAAGTGATGACAGTCAGGAAGATCCCTACAAGATCATAGAAGGCACCAGGAGCACCTGGAACGGCAGTACCACGGAAGGTCTGACCATCCGCGGCGATGGTGATTTTGCTAAATTCGCCGGTGTCCGTGTAGACGGCAACTGGATCCCCAGTGCCCACTATGAGGCAAAATCAGGCTCCACTATCGTGACTCTGAAACCTTCCTACCTGGCATCCCTGGCAGAAGGAGAACATACCGTGGATATCATGTGGATCGATGATTCCGCCAGTACCACATTTACGGTAGCTGCAAGCGCCGCAACTGCACAGCCGGAGCTGGACAGCGTGCCTAAGACCGGTGAAGGTGTGATGGGATGGATGCCCGAGGTACTGCTGTTTGCAGCTGCAGGTCTGGTGACATTCGGCGGACTTCTCCGCAGACGTAGTAAAATTCAACTTTAAAGGGAAAAACCACATAAAGATTGTGTAAAAAGTAGATATATTTTTAAATTGACGAGCACATGGCTGTTGGATATACTATAACTGTATCGCGTTTTAAACGACGTGATACGGAAAGCAGGATCCGACAGCCATGAGCAGTTTACAAAAGAAAGAAACATTATTAATCGTTGATGATTCAAAATTTCAAAGAGTAGTGATCAGACAGTCTCTCGGGGAGCATTTTAACTTCGCAGAGGCTGTTTCCGGTGAAGAATGTCTTACGATCATGGAGAAGGAAAGCGATGCCATTGATCTGGTGCTGCTGGATCTGGTCATGCCGGGGATCGACGGCTTTGAAGTACTGCGCCGCAGACAGAATATGGAGGGCTTCAAGGACACGCCGGTTATCGTTCTGACGAATACGGAATCGGTGTCTTCCCAGTCGGAAGCATTTGCACTGGGGGCGGATGAATTCATTATCAAACCGGTAGATACCCGGATAGCGCTTACCCGCATCAACAATACACTGGGGGTAAAACGCAGGTTGCAGAATAGCAGAGATGAGCAGAAGGCCTGGAAGACAAAGTCGCAGATCGACGAGATGACCAGTCTGTTCAACAAGATGACAGTAGAGAAGCTGATCACGAAGACTCTGACAGAGCATGAGAATGGCCTGCATGCTCTTATGGTGATAGATATCGATAATTTCAAATCCGTAAATGATGTATACGGTCATACTATGGGAGACCATGTGATCAGCGTCATTGCAGGAGTCATTTCTTCACAGTTCCGCAGCACAGATTATGTGGGACGTATGGGTGGAGATGAGTTCGCAGTATTGATGGGAGACATTCCGTCCAAAGAGATCGCACTGATCAAGGCAGAGAATCTGGTCAACCTCGTAAAATATAAAGAGAACTTATCCATACCGGAAAATATATCCATCAGTGTGGGAATAGCATTTTCCGATCCAGAGGATCATTGCTACTATGATCTTGCGGCAAAAGCAGATCAGGCATTGTATGTATCCAAGAAGTCGGGAAAAGGACGCTACAGCGTGTTCGGTGAGGAAAATCAGACCCCTGATCAGAAATTACAGGCTTTTGTGTGGTCATCCTCCCGTAATGTTACCAGCATGCTGGAGTTTGCACTGCCGGAGTTTGTTCATCTGAAGAAAGTAATCTCGGTGGAAGAGATCAGAGAGAACATGGGAGAGAAGACCGGCGAAGACATTCTGGGACTGTTCGTGGATGTATCAGAAGAAGAGGACGGAGGACAGGCACGCTGGCAGGAACTTGGAGAATTACAGAGAGAACATGCGCTTCCCATGATCGCCATCTGCAAGGAGGGGAATCTTGTACAGATGAAATGTGCGTTGGAGACGGAAGTAATCCAGGATCTTTTGCTGGCTCCGCTGGAAGCAAATGCATTGAAGCGGCGTGTGAAGATCTGGATGCAAAATTGCAAGCTGCGATAAACTTTGTTATAATTGACTGGAGCATATCTTAGAATGTGCTTCAGTCTTTTGGTATCTTTGCAATAGAAACAGAGGATGTAATATTATGGATTTGTTTGAATACATGAGAAGCACCAATATGGAAAAGGAAGCTCCACTGGCGGCCAGAATGCGTCCCAGAACCTTGGATGAGGTCGTGGGACAGGAGCATATTATCGGCAAGGACAAGCTTCTGTATCGTGCCATCAAGGCGGACAAGATCAGCTCCATCATTTTCTATGGACCGCCCGGTACCGGCAAAACGACGCTGGCGAAAGTCATTGCCAATACTACCAGTGCTGAATTTCAACAGATTAATGCCACAGTGGCGGGCAAAAAGGATATGGAAGAAGTGGTGGCAAAGGCGAAGGAACTGCAGGGAATGTACAGGAAGCGTACAATTCTGTTCATTGACGAGATCCACCGTTTCAATAAAGGACAACAGGATTATCTGCTCCCGTATGTGGAGGACGGTACGATCATTCTCATAGGAGCTACCACAGAGAATCCCTATTTTGAAGTCAACGGCGCTCTGATCTCCCGCTCGGTGATCTTTGAATTGAAGCCGATTCCGAGGGAAGCCATCAAAGAGCTTTTGAAAAAAGCAGTCTACGATACAGACCGGGGAATGGGAGCCTACAACGGCACCATAGACGAGGATGCACTGGATTTTCTGGCAGATATCTCCGGCGGCGATGCCAGACATGCACTGAATGCTATTGAACTGGGCATCATGACCACAGAACCGGGACCGGATGGCAAGATCCATATTACGCTCGACGTGGCACAGCAGTGTATCCAGAAGAGAGCGGCGAGATACGATAAAAACGGTGACAACCACTACGATACGATTTCTGCATTTATCAAGAGTATGCGGGGGTCAGATCCGGATGCGGCAGTATATTATCTGGCAAGGATGTTAAATGCTGGCGAAAGCGTTACTTTTATTGCAAGACGTATTATGATCTGTGCATCGGAGGATGTGGGCAATGCGGATCCCCAGGCACTGGTGATGGCAGTGAATGCTTCTCTGGCGGTGGAGCGGGTAGGCATGCCGGAGGCGCAGATCATTCTGGCGCAGGCAGTGACTTATATTGCTACAGCACCCAAGAGCAATCGTAGCTGCGAAGCGGTATTTCAGGCGATGCAGGAAGTACAGGCCACAGGAGATCTGCCGATCCCCGCACATTTGCAGGATGCACATTATAAAGGAGCAGCAAAATTGGGACACGGAACAGGATATAAATATGCACATGATTACCCGAATGACTATGTGGAACAGCAGTATCTGCCCTATGAATTAAGTGGCAGGGAGTTCTATCAGCCCTCGGGTAACGGTTATGAGGTGAAGATCAGAGAGCATATGGCGAGAATCAAAAAAGAAGCCGCAGGGGCTTCTTCTAAAAACAAAGAATCATAAAATCAGGTACCTGATTGCGGGATTAGAACAACTCCGTAATCAGGTATTTGTATATTTCCTGATTTTTTTTCTGCCAGTTGTCGCAGATAGCAGCCGCAGTTTCTTCCACGGGAACGGATAATGTGATGTCCACCAGATTGATACCGCGGTCTTTTGCTACCAGATGAGCCTCGTATTCACCGGAGGTGGATTTATAATAATCCCCCAGCACAGAGACTTCGTTGCGCAGGGTGAACTCGTTTTCCTGAAAATAGCTGTCAATTTCCTGCTTGATGGTATCACCGATGCGGTTCTCGAAGAAATTCAGAGTTTCCTTGCCCTCGGCAGTGATGGACAGGTGGGTCCGGTTGCGGATCGACTGGGTGGCGATCATTCCGGCATCCGTCAGTTCATTGATGACCTGCTGCAGGGTCAGGAAGTTCGTGTATTCCTTTCCAAGGATAAAATCGCTGACCTGTGCGGCCGTGAGAGGGAAAGTCACACGGTTCAGCATGTAGAGAACGATAAGTTTATATAAAGTAAGCGGATCTTGTAACATAATGGGATAACAGCCTTTCTAATGTTTATCTTTATTTATTGCTTCATAAAGGTCACCCTGACGGATGCCCTGCTCTTTCATACGGTGGTGCAGTGAGTTCAGTACCTTTCGTTTGTCCAGACTCCATTTCGGAGCGATCAGCAGATCTTTTGGCCCATCACCGGTGACCCGGTGGATCACGATGTCCGGAGACAGGTGGGCGAGGCAGGAGACCAACAGATCCAGATAATGTTCCGGAGTCAGTGCCTCAAATATTCCCTTTTCATAATCCTCTGCCAGATCGGTATTTTTTAAAATATGCAGTAACTGGAGCTTGATGCCAAAGGGAGCAATATGGTTTAAGTATTTCATGGTTTCCAGTACCTGTCGGTCGGTCTCTCCGGGGAGTCCCAGAATCGTATGGACGATAAAAGGGATTTTGAGTGTCTTCAGATTGGTACAGGCTTTCTCAAAGCAGGACAGGGGATAGCCTCTGCGGATATAGTGGGCAGTCTCTTCGTGGATTGTCTGTAATCCCAGTTCGATCCAGAGGAATTTGTCCGGATATTCACCTTTTAATTTTGCAAGCAGAGCCAGTACTTCCGGCCCCAGACAATCCGGCCTGGTGGCAATGGAGATGCCACAGACTTTGGGATGGCTCAGGGCAGAACGATACACCTCTTCCAGATAGGGGAGAGGTGCATAAGTGTTGGTGTATGCCTGAAAATAGGCGATCAGGTCATGACCGGTCACTTTATCACCGAATTTTGCCATGCCTTCCGCAATCTGTTCCTCCATAGTCTTTCCGGCAATGTCCACAGCAAAGTCACCGCTGCCGCCGGAGCTACAGAAGATACAGCCCCGAGTGTCCAGAGTTCCGTCCCGATTGGGACAGGACATCCGGGCATTCAGGGCTATTTTATAGCATTTATGGTGAAACGTATTTTTGCAATAGGAATCCAGAGAGTAGTAGGGCTTGCCGTGCCAGTCTCTCACAATGCTGTCCGAACACATTAGCGGATGTGGCTCTTTACAGCGTTTGCCACAACTTCGGCTACCTGGGGATCAAATGCTTCCGGCATGATATTGTCATCGGAGAGCTTGTCTGCGGGTACCAGACCGGCAATGGCTTCGGCAGCGGCCAGTTTCATCTCTTCGGTGATCTGGGTAGCACGACCTTCCAGAGCACCCTTGAAGATACCGGGGAAAGCGACCACATTGTTCACCTGATTGGGAAAATCACTGCGTCCGGTTCCTACGACACGGGCACCGGCAGCCTTGGCTACATCCGGCATGATCTCGGGAATGGGATTCGCCATGGCAAACAGGATGGAATCGCGGTTCATGGAAGCTACCATCTTGGGAGTGACGATGTTCGGAGCGGAAACACCGATGAAGATATCGGCACCTTTCAGAGCATCGGCCAGAGAGCCGGTCTCGTTGTTTAAGTTAGTCACTTCGGTCATCTTTTTCTGCATCCAGTTCAGGCCTTCGGTATCTTTGGAGACAATACCTACCTTGTCACACATGATGATATTGGGGAAACCGTAGGTCAGAAGCAGTTTGGTGATAGCCACCCCGGCGCTTCCGGCACCGTTTACCACTACGCGGCAGTCTTCCTTTTTCTTACCGACTACCTTCAGGGCGTTGATGACACCGGCCAGAACGACGATGGCAGTACCGTGCTGGTCATCATGGAATACGGGGATGTCCAGAATCTCCTTCAGACGTTCCTCAATTTCGAAGCAACGGGGAGCACTGATGTCTTCCAGATTGATGCCGCCGAAGCCGGGAGCCAGATAGGTCACAGCCTTGATGATCTCTTCGGTATCCTGGGTGTCCAGACAGATGGGGACAGCATTTACATTACCGAATTCTTTGAAGAGGACTGCCTTGCCTTCCATAACGGGCATGGCTGCGTAGGGACCGATGTTGCCAAGACCAAGAACCGCGCTTCCGTCGGAGACAACGGCTACGGTGTTGGCCTTCATGGTGTATTTGTAAGCAGTTTCCTTGTCCTGGGCGATTACTTTGCAGGGCTCCGCAACACCGGGAGTATAAGCAATAGCCAGATCCTCACGGGTCTTGACGGGAGTCTTGGACACGGTCTCCAGTTTACCGTTCCATTTTTCATGCATCAGTAACGCTTTTTCATTGGTTGTCATGACAATACCTCTCTTATTTTTGTTTGGTCATTACTTCATATAATCATGGATGATTTGCCGGATACGAAATCCGGACGCTATTCATAATGATATAATAGAATCGATATCTTCGCAAGGATTTAGCACCACTTTTACAAAAAATAAAATTTTTATTTTGGGACTTCCTATTTGGAAAGAAATGTATTATAATGGCTTCAGATGCAGTTTTAATATCTTTTTATTCAACTGACATGTCGAATGTAAATCGGATGTAATTCCCCTTAGTTAACAGTTTTATAGTAAATCTTATTTCCATAGGAGGGTATATGAGAGAAAAATATGAATCACTTGCATTAGTTCAGTTAAAGGAGCTGGCAAAAGTACGTGGCCTGAAGGGAACTTCCACAATGAAAAAGGCAGATCTGGTAGAAGCTATGCTTGCAGAAGATGAGCGCCTGAAAAAAGAGGAAGAAGCTAAGGCAGCGGAAGAGAAACAGGAGGCTGCTAAGAGCGAAGAGGCAGAGAAGCCGGAGAGAACAGAACGCCCTGTCAGACAGGAGAGGAATTACAGACAGGACAGATATGATAGACAGGATAGAAATGACAGAAACTATCGGACAGACCGTACCGAGCGTACGGATCGTGCAGAACGCACTGACCGTTCCGAAACCGGTACAGAGATGGTCGGCGTAAGAAGTGAAGCTTACACCAGAGAGCGTACCTTCAATCCGAATAACGTGGCATACGATGAGAGCCAGTATCCCAAGGAACTGGACAGCGGTATCGAAGCCAGCGGTATCTTAGAGGTTATGCCGGATGGTTACGGATTTATCCGTTGCGAGAATTATATGCCCGGTGAGAACGATGTGTATGTGGCTCCCAGCCAGATCCGCCGTTTCGGACTGAAGACCGGTGATATCCTGAAGGGAAACAAGAGAATCAAGACCCAGCAGGAGAAGTTCAGTGCACTGCTGTTCGTCAAGAGCATCAACGGTTATACAGTGGAAGAGTCAGCCAAGAGAATGGCATTCGAGGATATGACGCCGATCTTCCCGGATGAGCGCATCAAGATGGAGACTCCCGGCTGCAGCGTGGCTATGAGAGTCATGGATCTGGTAAGCCCTGTCGGTAAGGGACAGCGTGGTATGATCGTATCCCCGCCCAAGGCTGGTAAGACCACACTGTTGAAGGAAGTGGCAAAGTCTATTTTGAACGGTAACCCCAAGATGCACATGCTGATCCTGCTGATCGATGAGCGTCCCGAGGAAGTTACCGATATTAAGGAAGCAATCCACGGAGACAATGTGGAAGTGATCTATTCCACCTTCGATGAGCTTCCCGAGCACCACAAGAGAGTATCAGAGATGGTGATCGAGCGTGCAAAGCGTCTCGTAGAACATAAGAAGGATGTCGTGATCCTGCTTGACAGTATCACCCGTCTGACCAGAGCGTACAACCTGGTGGTTCCCCCCAGCGGACGTACTCTGTCCGGTGGTCTCGATCCCGCCGCACTCCACATGCCCAAGAGATTCTTCGGTGCAGCCCGTAATATGCGTGAGGGAGGAAGCCTGACCATTCTGGCCACCGCACTGGTAGAGACCGGAAGCAAGATGGACGATGTGGTATACGAGGAATTCAAGGGAACCGGTAATATGGAAATGGTTCTGGACAGAAAGCTGTCCGAGAAACGTATTTTCCCGGCTATCGATCTGGCAAAATCCGGCACCAGAAGAGAGGATCTGTTGCTGACACCGGAAGAACTGGAAGCCATCAATATCATGCGTAAGGCCCTGAATGGCTTAAAGCCCGACGAAGCTACCGACCGCATCCTTGATATGTTCTCCCATACCCGCAATAATGTGGAATTTGTGAATATGGTGAAGAAGAACCGGTTTATCTAGGCAAGAGATAGAAAATTGACAAAAATTGGAAATGATGGCAGAATATATACCTTTACGATGTGCCATAATTGCGCTACAATTATGGCATAAAGGAGGTGCTATTATGCCACTGATCATGCCAATCAGAGATTTGAGAAAAACAAGTGAAATATCCGAATTAGCACATACAAAGCAGGAACCGATTTTTATTACTAAGAATGGCTACAGCGATCTGGTAGTGATGAGCGCAGAACTTTATGAGCGTTTTGCACGAATTCATAAAATCGATCAGGCCATCTGTGAGGCGGAAGAGGAAGTTGCTGCGGGTGCGGATACGATGGATATGGATGTCGCAATGGAACGGCTAGACAAAAAATATTATGGTTAAATACCATATAAAGTTGTATCCGAGAGCATATCGTGATATGGAAGAAATCTACAGGTATATCGCCATAGAAAAACAGGTTCCGGAAAATGCAAAAGCACAAACAGACAGAATTTGGAGAGCGATAAAAAACTGGAGACTTTTCCCGGTTCACATCAGGATAGATTAGAGGGAAAGTATGCCGGAAAGGGGTATAAACAGCTTCTGGTCGATAATTATATGGCAATTTATAAGATTGATGAGACCGAAAAAACAGTTTATATCATTACGGTACAATACCAGGGAAGAAATATGTAAAAATAGGTCTTGCGTCGTGTAAACTCTTATGGTACAATAATACCGCTGTTTGTGGTTCCATAAGCAGTGAGGATGAGAACAAGAACTTATACACGACATTTTTATAGAGAGGTGAAAGAAATGAAAGAAGGAATCCATCCCGCTTACTACCAGGCAACTGTAACCTGCAACTGTGGTAACACATTTGTAACCGGCTCCACCAAGCCCGAGCTTCACGTAGAAGTTTGCTCCAAGTGTCATTCATTCTACACTGGCCAGCAGAAGTCTGCAAGAACCGATGGCCGTATTGATAAGTTCAATAAGAAATACGGTGTTAAATAAGATTGCAAGCGAAAGGTTGAGGTATTCTTATCTCAACCTTTTCTTGTCGTATAGGAAACTATGTTCCTATTTAATACTGCATTTATAAGGATGAGGTTTTATGGCTAGAAGAAAGAGTCGTTATTCCGGTATCGGCGGACAGGCCGTGCTGGAAGGCGTTATGATGAAAAATAAAGAGAAGTATGCGGTAGCGGTCCGCAAGCCGGACGGCGAGATTGAAGTGGAAGTGGAGACCTATCAGGGTCTGGCTCACGGAAGTAAGTTCAAGGAGCTTCCCTTTATCCGTGGTATCTTTAATTTCCTGGATTCCCTGATCCTGGGAACCAGAGCATTGAATTATTCCGCTTCCTTCTATGAAGAAGAGGAAGGCAAAGAAACGAAATTCGATAAGGCAATGGACAAGATGAGCGGTGGCAACGGAGAAAAGCTGCTGTCTGGTATTGTGACGGTGATCTCCATTATGTTGGCAGTAGGCATCTTTATCGTATTGCCGTATTTCATTTCCTCTCTGTTTGACAGCTTTATCCGCAACCGCTCCCTGATGGCGATTATTGAGGGTGTGATCCGTATTGCTCTGTTTTTGCTGTATGTATGGGGCATCAGCGCCATGAAGGATATCCGCAGGCTGTACCAGTATCATGGGGCGGAGCACAAATGCATTAACTGTATCGAGAAGGGCAGACCCCTTACGGTGCACAATGTGATGCGCAGCTCCAGACTGCACAAACGTTGCGGCACCAGCTTCATTTTCTTTGTTATGCTGGTAAGTATTGTGCTGTTCTTCTTTATCCAGGTGGATAATGTGGCGGAGAAAGTGATCCTTCGTATTCTGTTGATGCCGGTTGTGGCCGGAATTTCCTACGAGATCATCCGTCTGGCCGGACGCACGGATAATGTGTTTATTAAGATCCTGTCTGCTCCCGGTATGTGGATCCAGCGTATGACCACCAGGGAGCCCGATGAGAGCATGGCAGAGGTAGCCATCGCTTCCGTAGAAGCTGTGTTCGACTGGAAGAAATATTTACAGGATACCTTCGGTTACGAAGTGGATGAGAGCTGGATGAAGGACGATGCATCCGCAGAACCAGAGGATTAAGATGACCTATCGGGAATGCTATGAAAAGGGCTGTCTGGCTTTGCAGACAGCGGGAATCGAAGAAGCCACACTGGATGCGAGACTTCTGCTGGAAGCGGTATGCGGTACGAATCGTAATGATCTGCTGGTGCACGGGGAACAGTTGGTGACACCGGAAGCGGAAGAGAAATATCTTGGCTGGATCGGACAGCGGGCGGAGCACATTCCGCTGCAACAGCTGACCGGGGAGCAGGACTTTATGGGACTGACCTTTGCCGTCAATGAGCACGTACTGATCCCGAGACAGGATACGGAGATTCTGGTGGAGGAAGTATTGAAGCAACTCCATGACGGAATGCGGGTGCTTGACATGTGTACGGGATCCGGATGTATTCTGTTAAGCCTTCTGCATTACAGCAATGCCTGTGAAGGACTGGGTGTGGATTTGTCTGCAGATGCGCTGGAAGTGGCAGAGCAAAATGCGGAGACGCTTTTGGATGCGGCGAACGCAGATCGGGTTCATTTTTTACAGAGTGACCTGTTTGACAAGGTGGAGGGAAAATTCGAGATCATTGTGTCGAATCCGCCTTATATCGCCAGTGCGGAAGTGGAGAAGCTGATGCCGGAGGTACGGGATCATGAACCCAGGATGGCACTGGACGGTACGGAGGATGGTTTACATTTTTACCGCCGTATCATCGAAGAAGCAGGAAAACATCTGGTGAGCAGTGGAAT